>JRYF01000051.1_pt1 | contig 247160 bp, 195 predicted proteins | sample 235331 | NCBI WGS metagenome assembly JRYF01 (sample SAMN03074217, study PRJNA261475) | activated sludge metagenome | biome: Wastewater Treatment Plant; feature: Wastewater; material: Activated sludge; isolation source: activated biomass of a wastewater treatment plant treating hydrocarbon... ... | reverse complement strand
GTGTTTGGCCGGACGGATACCCGACAATGTAGGCGTTCCATCCGGGGCTGTTATCGGCGCGGGCTCGCTTTCGATAGACCCCCGTGCCCTCGCCGTCTTCGTCTTCATCTTCCCAATAGACCTCCGTCTCGCGAAAGCCGGCGTCGAGCATGGTGTCCTGAATATCCCCGAGCGACCAGAGTCGCCAGTCGTAAGTAAAGGCCCGCTTCATCATCTTGCCGTTGGGAAACTTGAAATGAATGTGGCAGATGGTGTGGTCATTGATCGGGTTATAAACCTCCTGGTCCCAGATGTACGTAAAACCCTTGAGCTTGGTCTTTTCTTTCATCACCTGCTGCGATTCCCAGCCGCCGTAGGCATCACAGACAAAGAGCCCCTTCGGCAGCAGCGAGCGTCGCACCGCCTGGAAATAGGCGAGCAGGTCGCAACGGTGCTTGAAGATGAAGTAGCTGAAGTTAAACGCACCGATGATCTCCATCTTCGGGCGAGTAACTTCGAGGACGTTCTTATTAACCTGGTGAACACGCCGGGCGACACGCTCGGGCAAACGGCTGATGTTGTGCCGGAGTCCCCAGGCGAGGGTCTTCCTGCACAGATCGACGCCATAGGCAATGTTGCGCGGTCGAAGCTTCGCCCATTCGCAGGAGATGAGCTGCGTGCCGCAGAAGTCCTCGCGGAATAGAGTGGCCGGTCGGCCGTAGGCCTTCCGATAGAGGCGATCGATGAACTCCACTTCGGCATCGGCCGATTGGACGGCTTCCTGATAAAGAATGTGCTTGTCGGTCTTGTGGTTGTATCGAGGCATGATGTTTGAGCAATTCTCCTCCGTTATTCAAAAGCCCACGACGTGCCGGCCGTGGGCTTTATGCAGTTCAGTGAGCGCCGCAGGAAAGTGCACTGCGGGCGAGCGCGCGCACTCATCTACAATGGTTGCACGTAAATCTCGGCCGTGTGACCTTCGGATTCGGCCTTCGTGGGCACGGCGCCGGAAATCGGCGTGGCGAGCAGATTCTGGGCCAGTGTCTCACCCTGAATGTAACTCGCGAAGCGGTTGACGATTTTCTGTACATCCGCCCCCCCCACCACAGCCAGGTTGATGCGCTGCTCGTACTTCAGGTTCAGCGATTTTCGCGTCTGCTGAATCTGATTAACGAAGTCCCGCACGACACCCTCTTCGCGCAACTCGTCCGTCAGGTGCGTATCGAGCACGAGGATGCCGTAGCCAGGAATGCGCTCCGCGGCCCAGCCCTCGCGGGCATGAAGCTCCACGAGTAATTCTTCCCCCGACAGCTCCGCCTCCTGGCCGTCGACGATCAGTGTATAGCTGCCAGTCTGCTCAAGTTGTTTGACGATGACATCGACGTTCGGATGCTTCGCCAGGGCGGCCTTGATCTTCGGCGCCAGCGAGCCGAACTTTGGGCCGATCTTCTTGAAATCCGGCTTGATCTCGTAGTGGACGTACTGGTCGATCTCCGTAGAAGCGACGAAGTCGAGCTTCTTGACGTTGAGTTCGTCCTTGATGAGTTCTTCGTGACGGCGAATCAGATCTGCCCGACGATGGAACAATTCCATGCGCGGCAGCGGCTGACGGACACGCAGCTTGGTAGCCGAGCGGGCCGCACGGCCGCATGAGACGATCTGTCGAACCAGCTCTATTTCCTCATTGAGCGCGGCGTCAACTTGCGAGCCGACCTGTAAGCGGTTCGCCGCAGTCACCGGGTAATCGCAAAGGTGTACGCTCTGAGGTGCGCCGGTACCGTGTGTCCGGACCAGGTTCTGATACATCGACTCCGCAAGAAAGGGCGTAAAGGGCGCTATCAGTTTTGCCGTCGTCAGCAGGCAATGGTGCAGTGTGGCGTAGGCGGCCTGCTTATCGCTGTCCATTCCGCTCTTCCAGAAGCGATCCCGACTGCGGCGAACGTACCAATTGGAAAGGGCATCGACGAAATCGATCAGTGCCCGGGCGGCGTTGAAATTGTCATACGCCTCCATGCAGTCGTATACTTTCAGCGCACACGCCGCTAGCTCGCTGAGAATCCAACGGTCAAGTTCGCTCAACTCGCTGCTATCCGCCATTCCAACTTCCGCACTCCGTGCTCCGTGTTCATCCGGCGTCCAGCCGTCGATGTTGGCATAGATCACGAAGAAGCTGTAGCAGTTGTAGAGCCGGATGAGAAACTCCCGCTGGCCATCGGCGATGGCTGCCTCCTGAAAGCGGATGCTCGTCCACGGGGTCTGCCCGGAGAAGAAAAGCCAGCGCATGGCGTCGGCGCCCTCGTGCTCGAAGATGTACGAGGGCTCCTTGTAGTTCTTCTTCTGCTTGGACATCTTCAGCCCGTCCTCGCCCATCAGCAGGCCGAGGACGATGCAGTTCCGAAATGGAAGTGGATACTCATTGCAAGAAGAGCCACCGCCTGCCGACGAGCCACGGCCTTCAGGCCGTGCGGCCGTTCCATCGCCATCGGCCCGTTTCGCCGCGACACCGCCCTTCCCGAACAGCATCGTGCTGATCGCTACCAGCGAATAAAACCATCCTCGCGTCTGGTCCAGCGCCTCGCTGATGAAATCCGCCGGGAACTGCGAATCAAACATTTCCGCGTTCTTGTGCGGCCAGCCCCATTGTGCAAACGGCATCGCCCCGCTGTCGTACCAGCAGTCGATCACTTCCGGCACGCGATGCATTCGGCTCACTCCCGAAGAGCCACGGCCTTCAGGCCGTGCGGCTCCGGCCCCTCTGGCATCGCACTTCGGACACGCATACTGCACCGCGTCAATGTACGGCTTGTGCACCTTCAGATGCTCACTGATCTGCGGATCTGCTTTCTTCGCGTTCTCCCAGACGTCCAACCCTGTCACACCGTGCTTTTGCGTCAGTGCGTCGTAAGAATCGATCGCCTCGGTATGCCCGCACGCCTCGCATCGCCAGATCGGCAGCGGCGTGCCCCAGTAGCGCTCACGCGAGAGCGACCAGTCCACGTTCGATTCAAGGAACTTGCCGAACCGGCCGGTCTTGATGTGCTCCGGTAGCCAGTTGATGTGCCGGTTGTTCTCCAGCATCGCCTCCTTGAACTGCGTCGTGCGGATGAACCAGCTCTTTCGCGGATACTGAATCAACGGGTCCTGCTCGGCCCGCCAGCAGAAGGGGTAGTCGTGGCGATACTGCTCCTGATGCAGCAGCAATCCACGCTCCTTCAGATCACGGATGATGTCCTTGTCGCATTCCTTGACCCAGCGGCCTTTGTAGGCAGGCACGTCCTCGGTGAACGTCCCGTTCGGGGCGACGGCACAGAGCATCGGAATTGATTCCGGCTTCCTGAAGCGTCTGCGCTCCTCCTGCATCAAATCAAAATCCACCTCGCCGAATGCAGGGGCTTCGTGAACGAGACCGGTGCCGGAATCGAGTGTCACAAACTCGGCTTCCAACACGCGCCAACAGGCGAATTCGCTGCCTCCGGCTGCAAGCTCCGGCTTGTAATCGCCGAGTGGAACGCCCGGCTCAGCATGAGGGACAAAATCTTTCGCAGTCCGCTTGCGATAGGAATCAAACGGCGGCCGATAGGAAAGTCCGACAAGATCAGCACCTTTAACCGTCTTCTCGACCTTCCACTTGTCCGTCTTCTTCACCTTCTTCGCAATCTGCTCAACCAGGGCCGCGGCGAAGATCAGACGCTCGCCGCTCTCTTCGTCATGCACAATGGAATAATCAAAATCCTTATGAACCGCCGCGAACATGTTTGACGGCAGTGTCCACGGCGTGGTCGTCCAGACCAGGAGGGAGACTTGGGGCTTGTGACTCAGGGCTTGAGAATCGGGCCCGACCGCGCTTCTCACAGGACCCAGGCCCCACGACTCAAGTCGGTCTTTCGCCCGATCATCCATCACCACCGGAAACCGGACATACACCGAGGGGTCATCCACCTCGCGATAGCCCTGCCCCACCTCGCCGCTCGACAGTGCCGTGCCGCCCTGGGCCCACCACCAGACGATCTTGTGGCCCTGATAGAGCACACCGGCGTCAAAAAGTTGCTTCAGCGACCACCAGACACTCTCGACATACGACTGGTGATACGTGACGTACGCCTCATCGAGGTTCACCCAGAACCCCAGCCGTCGCGTCAATTCCTCCCATTCCTTCGTATATCGAAAGACGCTCTCCAGGCACTTCTTGTTGAACCGTTCGACGCCGTACTTCTCAATCTCCTCCTTGGTGTGGATGCCCAGCTCCTTGCACACCTCCACCTCGACCGGCAGGCCGTGCGTGTCCCAGCCGCCCTTGCGCAGGCAGTAGTGGCCGGTCATCGTCTTGTAACGCGGGAACAGGTCTTTGATCGCTCGGGTCAGACAGTGACCGGGATGCGGCAGGCCGTTGGCCGTCGGCGGTCCTTCGAAGAAAACGAACGGCGTCGCGCCCTCGCGCTGCCGGAGCGACTTCTCGTAAATCTTGCCCGACTCCCAGAATGCGAGAATCTCCTTCTCCATTGCCGGGAAATCAAACTGACTGGGTACTTCCTTGAACATCACAGTTAACTCGGCTTACGCTCAATACCGCATTCCGCGTTCCACATTTCTTTCACGCCCCCACCCCCACCTGCTCCACATCACAAACGGCCGTAGGCACGTCCGTGACGACCGTCGGTGCGGCTGCATCCTGCTTGAACAATTCAATCTTCCGCCAGGCGCCGTGCAGAAAGCGCGCCCGCAGGGCCAGGCCGATGAGGATAATATACAGGGCACACATCATCCAGGGACCGTGGTAGCTCAGCTGCGGCAGATAGCGCGAAACGAGATAGCCGCCGCAGATGAAGACGCCCCAGTTGCAGACGATGACCAGCGCGGCGGGCCAGCGGGTGTCTCCCGCGCCGCGAAGCGCGTGAACGTAGGCAATTCCCATGGCGTCGAACACCTGAAAAAGCGCAGCCCACAGCAGCACACGGGCCCCGGTATCAATGACTTCAGGATCGTTCGAGAGCAAACCGACGAGCCACCGCCCTGTCAACAGAAAGAGCAAGCCGATGAGGAACATGTAGGAAGCAGTGAGCACCATGCCGGACTTGGCCCGGAGCGCTGCCAGGTCATGCTTGCGCTCACCGATGGCGTGGCCGACGAGCGTGGTCACGGCGCTGCCGACCCCGAGTGCGGCCATGAAAGAGATGTGCATGAATTGCAGGGCAATGTTCGACGCGGCCAGAGTCGCCGTGCCGAAACCGGCGATGAGAACCGTAAGAAAAATGAACCACGAGCCGACGTCGAGGGTCCATTGGACGCCGGTCGGTCCGCCGACATGAAGAATGCCCCGAAGCCGCTGAAGACTCGGCTGCCACTGATTGCGCGAGTCATACTCGCGATGAAAATCTCGCCCGCGAAAGAGAACCGCAAGGATGAACAGACGCACGGTCCAGGCGATAAGCGTGGCCACGGCCGCGCCGCGGATGCCCATGGCAGGTACACCGAGCTTGCCAAAGATAAAGACGTAATTGGCGATCACATTGAAGACGACCGCGGCCAGCACGGAGACAAGTGCCACCTTGGGCCGCTGGATGCCGTTGAAAAATCCCTCCAGCCCGACGCAGAGGATCGCCAGCGGCATGCACCAGAGAACGACCTCGCTGTAGGCCACTTCCATTGCCTGCACGGTGGGTTCGTGGCCGACCAGTACCCACAGGCGCGGCATCGCCGTCGTCACCGGGTAGGCAAGCAGCGCAAACAGCATCGCCACATAGAGCGATTGCCAGGCGTAGGCCGCTGCTTCCTTCGGTTGCTTGCGGCCGACTGCCTGCGCCGAAAAAGTCTGGACGCTGTTGGACATGCCCAGTCCCAGACACAACACGCTGTAGAGAAGCATGGTGCAAGGGCTGATCGCCGCAGTGGCCTCGGTCCCGAGACGGGAGACCATGACGAAGTCGGTAAAGCCGAGCAGCATGCCGGACAAGGTCGTGCCGATGATCGGCAGGCCGAGCCGGATCAGCCGGCGTATCTCGGTACGAAGCGTCGGCACTGACTCGATCGGAAGTGCCGCTGTGGCCGGATCAACGACATGGTGCATGGCAAATACGTTCTCGGTAACAAAAAAACCCCGGAAGCTCGAAGCTCCCAGGGCTGCAATGGTCTGCGTGTGACAACGCGTGCAAGCGGCCTAGGGTGCCTCCCGATTGGTCTCGATAATCGCCGCGCGGAGAATGGCCCGATCGCAGGCGACCAGCGGCTTGTCGGGAATGGCCTTCATGGGGCAATCCTGCACTCGTGCAATTTCGTGTCCCTTTCAACGGCCTGAATGCTACACGGCGGGTCGGCTGCCTGTCAAACGGACTCAGGAGACGACTTACGGTACTACAAAGTCATGCTGCGGATTGCGAACCGTCAGGACCGGGCAAGGGGCCTTTCGCACAACCTTTTCGGCGACGGAACCGAGCAGGGCCTGTGCAAATCCGCTTCGGCCGTGCGTACCCAGGATGATCATGTCGATGTCCTTATCCTTGGCGTAGCGAACGATCTCGAGATAGGGGCGGCCCATGGCCACCACCGTATGAACCGGCCCGGGAAGTCCGACGAGGCCTTCCTTGACGAGTTTCTCCAGCTGTGCCTTGGAGGTGGCCATCAATTCCTCCGGCGGCGGCCCGGCGGGAAGACTGTTAGGCCCCATCGCCATCCAATACTGATACGCCTCATCCACAACGTGCATGACGTGGACCTCTGCCTTGTGAGCTTCCGCGAAGGAGCGCACGTAGAGCAGACTGTGTTCTGCCAGTTCAGAAAAGTCCGTCGGGTAGAGGATCTTCCGCAAGTTGATCATGACGCACCTCCCGGATGAAGAGCCAGTGGGTCAACCTGCCCATGCAGCGTTGGACATGTAGCATACGCCATTCGCAAACGCTCGTAAATCCTATATACTCTCAGCGTTGGGCGCGATCTGCGGCAGCGACATTGCCGACCGATGGCTGCCCATCATGGTGGCATTCAGGGCGGCGTGCTGATGCAGCTCAACGTACTCGAACCAAACAGAAATGCCGACGGCCGGCGACTGCCTCCGTGGCTCAAACGGCCATTGCCGACCGGCGATGTCCTCCTTCAGACCCGGCGGATCGTCGCCGACAGCGGCATTGCCACGGTCTGCGAGGAGGCGCGGTGTCCGAATCTGAGCGAGTGCTGGTCTCACCGTCATGCGACCTTCATGATCCTCGGTGACCGCTGCACGCGCCGGTGCCACTTCTGTGCCGTTACGACGGCCAAGCCCGATCCGGTCAAGACCGACGAGCCCCGGCGGCTTGCTGAAGCCGTCCAGCGATTGGCGCTGCGGCACGTCGTGATCACCGCAGTCGCCCGCGACGATCTGCCCGATGAAGGCGCCGGGCATTTTGCAGCGTGCGTGTCGGAAATTCGCCGCACGACGCCCGACTGCGCAATCGAAGTGCTGCCTGCGGACTTCCATGCGCGAGATGAACTGTTGGCGAAGCTCGTCGAAGCCGGCCCGGACATCTACAACCACAACCAGGAGACGGTGGAGCGGCTGTCGCCTTCCATCCGACCGCAGGCACGCTACCGCCGAACACTCGAAGTCCTGCGAATGGTCAAAGTGAAGCAGCCGCGGATGTGGACCAAGAGCGGGTTGATGGTCGGCCTGGGTGAGACGCGCGACGAACTCTATCGCACAATGCAGGATCTGCGTAACGTCGGGGTAGATATCCTCACCGTGGGACAGTATCTTCGCCCCTCTGAGGATCATGCACCGGTCGCGCGATATGTTCCGCCGGACGAGTTCGACGAAATAGGCGAGGAGGCCCGGGCGTTGGGGTTTGCAAGCGTCGCATCGGGCCCGTTCGTGCGGTCGAGCTACAACGCGGCTGAGGTGTATGAAGCGATTGATCGCCGGCGGAGGGCGTAGCGTGTCGTCGGAGGTACTGGGTCGGCTTCGAGGCAAGTACATCGTCTTCGATGGCATCGACGGCGCGGGCAAAGGGGCACAGCTCAACCTTCTCGAGAGCGCGCTTCGCGAACACGGCATGGACGTCGTCCGCGCACGCGACCCCGGCGGTACAGTGATCGGCGATCGCATCCGCCATGTGCTGCTGGATTACGACCTCTCGCAGATGGACATTCGCTGCGAGACTTTCCTCTTCATGGCCTCGCGCGCACAACTTGCCCGCGACGTCATCGAACCGGCCCTGAAAACGGGCAAGACCTGCCTGGGCGATCGTTACGTTTCCGCCACTTGTGCCTACCAGGGCGCGGCCGGCTTTGATCCGCGGCGCGTCATCGAGCTGGCGCGCTTTGCGATCGGCGATACATGGCCGCACCTGACGATCATTCTCGATGTCCCGCCGCATGCCGGTCATGAGCGCACCGGCCGCAAGTCCGCCGAGCCGCGCAGGTCCAACGGCGGCGGCAAGAGTGCCGGTCACGCATCGCGGCATCCGACACTGTTTCACGACGTTCACACCGACGCGATGGAAGCTCGGCCGATGGATTTTCACGAGCGCGTGCATCAGATGTTTCACGAGCTTCCGGCATACTATCCGGCGCCAGTCGTCGTGCTCAACGGCCTCGGCTCCGTGGATGAGGTACAGGCCCGCGTGATGAAGGCGATCGCCGATGCAGCTCTCTGATGTTCGATACCAGGATGTCGCGCAGTCCCAGCTTCAGCGCGCCCTGCACTCGGGGCGTATGCCACACGCTTACCTCTTCGCAGGCCCGCCCGGCGTGGGCAAAGAGATGCTGGCCACCCGATTGGCCCAGGTGCTCCTGTGTCCAAATGCCGCCGTGACTAGGAGGGTTGCTGTGCGCGATGCTGCCTTGTCAAACGCGCCCTCGGCGCCTGCTGAAGCCGAAGCACCCGTGGGATTGTTCGGCCCGCTGAGCGACGCGGGCGGCGAGGATGACGGTGGACTGTTCGGTGCGATGGACGCCCCATCTTCCGTAGACAGTGGCGAAGCGTTTGTGCCCGTCGACGTTGAATCTGCAACCAGCAATCGAGCAGCACCGCCCCCCGAAAAAGATTGTTCGATCGAGGCCTGCGGGCAGTGTGTGGACTGCACGTTGCTCACCGCCGGCACGCATCCAGACTTTCACCGTATCCATCGCATGTTGTCCAAGCTGCACCCCAATAAGGAGGTACGCAATCGAAAGGCGACCGTCCTGAGCATTGACGTGATTCGCCAGTTCCTGCTCGGACCGATCGGGCTGCGTCCGAGTCGCGGCCGCGCCAAAGTGTTCGTGATCGTCGAGGCGGAGCGTCTGAATCAGAGCGCGGAAAATGCGATGCTCAAGACGCTCGAGGAGCCGCCGGACGATAGCTACCTGATACTGCTGGCCAACTCGGCGGATTCACTCCTGGCCACGACTCGCTCGCGCTGCCAGAAGGTTGTATTCGGCCCGCTGCCGACGGACTTCATCGTTGAGCGCCTCACCGCGGAATCGAAGATCGCCCGAGACACGGCCCTCTTCTTCGCGGAAATGGCTCAGGGCAGTCTGGGGCTCGCCCAGCGTTATGTGGAGCTGGGCATCGGTGAACGGGTCGAGGCCCTTCATGAGACCATTCGCCAGGCAGAGTCTGAGCCACTCGCCGCCAGCAAGCGACTGCAAGACATCGCAAAAGACCTTGCCGGACCTCTCAAGAAATACCAGGATGAAGACGAAGGCGATACCAATGCGTCGCGCGATGCGCAGCTTCTGGTGCTGGCAATGATCGCCACGCTGCTGCGCGACACACAGCGAATGGCGGCCGGCGCGAAGCCGATCCTCTCCGAAGCCCGGATGAAGCAAGGCAAAGGCCCACTTCCGGGAACGCGCCATCTGCGTCATGTCTTCCGAGCGATCAACGAAGCCGAATATCAGATATCCAGCAATGCCAATACGGGGCTAATTTTTGATTCGATCGGGATCGCCCTGAATCGCGCCGGGCATCTTGCGGTCTGAGTCGGGCTGCATCTGGTCCTGCGACGTGGGCGAGGTTAGTCGCGAACGCGACCGAGCCATGGCCTGATCGCAACTCGGCAGTATGGGCTCACCGAATTCGTCCAGCATCGGACACGGATCGCCCAGACCGGGCGTAATAGTCTGCACGAAGATCGACGGTCGATCCGGTGAGCGATGCAGCCGCAGCTCGACCATGCCGCTGCAATCAGGCGGTGCTTGTGCATAAACACGGAAGTTGTGCAGTGTGCCCCACCAGATGGCGTTGGCCCACGGCGCCTGCTGAAAAGTGTACGTCTCAAAGACGTACTGGTCCGGCAATACGGACTGCATCCAACTGAACGGCAGGTAATTCTCCCCGCTGTGATGGCGCGGATGCACGGATTCTCCGCCGGTGATCACAGCCGCAGGCGGATGATGCACGACGAATCGCCCGCAGGCCTGGTGAGAGTTGAGATTCTGTACGGCGTAGTCGTAAATCCACATGCAGTTGCCGGCATAAGTCGCGCGAGCGCCCACCCAGAGGTATCCGCGATAGCCCGGTCCGCCGTCATTCTCAATCACCACCTGTGAAAGCTTGACCTGGGGATCGCTCGCTTTCCATGCGAAGATAGCCGGCTCCATTCGCATTGTCGGGCCTGCGGTCGAGAGCAGAAAGCCCGAGCCGCCGCTGGTGACATTCACGCGCCGCCAGGAGGCATTGTTGTCGGAATTACCGAAGAAGGCATCGTCGGCGGCGACGTACTGCGCCTCAATGAAGTAACGAGCGCCCTCGTTGAATGCCGGATCGATCATGCGATGGCGCACCTGCAGCCGACGCCCGATGATCGGCTGAATCGCCGGAGCAGTGAACGGATACGGAAAGAAGCCCGTGGAAGCGTTCACCTGTGAGGGAGGCCCGAGGAGGGCCTGAACGCCGTTGAGCAGGCCGGTGTATGTATCCGCGCAGCCGACACCCAGCGTTTGTCCGTCCGTGGGGATGCAGTCGCCGCAGCCCGTGAGCACGGCGTTTTCCGTTGCGAAGCCGTGCTTGAGCCAGGCGGTTCCGATCTGCTGAAACCAGCCCTCGTGGAGGCGATACATGCTCTGAGTAATGACCGGATGCTGGTTCGTCGTGCTGAACCAGTTGGCTTCACGATCACCGATGTTGCATGCCGTCGTGCGGAATGAGTAGGAGGTGATGTTGCCGACGGTCCCGTGACGGATGATGTCATTGGAGCCGGCGATGTCTCCGACGATGATGTCGGGACCGATCGCCGCAACCGGGGCGACCAATACAAGAGAAGCGACGATCACAGGAAACGACGTCCAAGCGCGCGGCACCAGTCTGCGACGGCTCAGTTTTGTCGGTACATGCGGCGTAGTACAATTCATCGGGAAAGCGTTCGGCAGGGCTCGCATACCAAGTATAACCGCCCTGCGGATGTCATTTCCACTCTGGAAGCGCGAATTATCGGTCAACCGGCTGTGGTAAAAAGTCGTGATGGGGCAGAAACCCGTGAGCGATGGAGAAATCGACACCACGGATGATTATGCCGCAGACCGGCATGCAACGCCGGAATAATGATCTTAAATGTGGACCTTGAAGAAGGGCTTGAAGACCAGTGCGAAGACAATCGAGAGCACAAGCAGCGTGATGAGCCAGTGAACGTCGAAACCGGCGATGGCCGTGGACCGCTGCGGATAGAAGACCTCGATCGATGCGAATGCGGAGGAATCGGGTATCGACGGCTCAGCGGAATAAAGAAGCCGCTGAAAGAAACTGCCGCCGCGAAATTTGCTCAGCCGTACGAATCCGTCGCCTGCGATCACCGGCAGCTCGATGACATCGCCGCCGTTACCGAACTTCAGCATGTGCGTGCCGCCGACGCGCGGGGTGAGCCGCCAGTCGATCGTTCCGATGGGAATCGCTCGACAGGGATCGTTCGCCGCCGCGACCATGCCGTCCGGCAGCTTCAGTTGGTCACCGTGGCCGCGCGTCTTGCCGGGGTCTTTCATGGTCACCTTGACGCGTGTCACCTGACCGACCGGCATCGGGCGAAATTCATACCGCAACCCGATCTGAACCATGATGAGCACAAAAGGGACCGTCATGATCAGCATCGGCCGGATGGAATGCCCCATCAATCGGAGGGCCTGCCAGATGATTTGCCGCTGGGCGCGGAAGGTCACCGAAAGATCATCCTTGAAGAGCCGCGAGGCGAGCAGGTGCGCGGAGATTTGTCGACGTACATCGGCAATCGCATCCTGATTCGACGTGTGCCGCCAGATGAGCAACATCGCCACGCCGGTGAGTGCGGAAAGGATGACCAGCGCCCACAGGGGCGAGAAGTAATCCAGCACTTCGAAGGCCACGTCCCCGAGGAACGTCATGATGCGGGTAACAAGATCCAAGGTCGAGGTTCCCTGCTGCCGTGCTTATTCGATGTAGCCCAGGCCACGAAGTCGATCGAGAACGGCGGCGTCCGTTTCCTTGCCGCTGCCCTTCGCCTCGTCAAGCTTGGCCAGCTCATTCTCTAGGGCGTGGGCGATGAACTCATCCACGCTGGCGTAGCCCGCGGCCTTCGCATAGCGCTTGGCTCGCTCGAGCAGGGCCTTGTCGATTTTGATGTTTCCTCCGAACACGGTGCTACTCCTTCCTCTGCATGGAGCGATATTCTTCGGGCAGCGACCCTAGCGCGCGGCGAGCTCATCAGGCGGGGCCGCGAAAATGTTGACGCCGGTCATCTGCGACGGCGCGGTCACGCCATAGATCGACAGGATCGACGGCGCCAGATCGATCAGTTCCGGTGCATCGGCCAGGATCGCCCGATTGGAGAATACGATGCCCGGCACCAGGTCGTGCGCCATGCAATGATCCGCGCTCCAGGCGTTATCGTTGTCGAAGATCACGTCGCTATCGAACTCGCCGATGCAGGTCTTCCAGCTTGCCCGATAGTTTCGGTCGTAGCCGATGATCAGGTCCGGCGCGTTGACGGCCTCGGGGCCGCTGTAACACTCGTCGGCGCGATAGATGCGGCGGATGACCTTCTGACCGGTAATCGGATCCTTCAGGTTGAGCAGCTTCTGAGAAATCTCAGTGAGCAGCGCATCCTTCTCCGTCGGGTCCACGATGCCGTGCTTCTCGCGCCCCTTGAGATTCAGATACAGCCCGTTGATGCCGAGGCCGTAGGCACGGGTCTTCGACCAGTCGGTGTCGAGCACCACGCTTTGCTTGGCGAAGAGGTAGCCCTCATTGCGCAGCCAGGTACAGAGACCGACGCACCGGCCGAAGTTGGCAAAGCCGTGATCGGACATCACGATGTAAGTCACGTCCTCGCCTAGCTTCGCCCGGCAGCGACCGACCGCGTCATCCATGCGAACATACAAATCTTCGATGACGCCCATGTATTTCTTCGCCTGCGCCGGGGTACGAAATGGGTGACGCGCGTCCGAATCCCACCAGAAGATGTGGGCCTGAAGATCAGTGCTTGAAAAATAGAAAAACAGCACGCCATCCTCGTAGCGATCAAGGGCGTAGTCCATCATGCGCAGACTCTCGTCGAGGATCAGATCCGCCTGCACATGATACTCTTCGTCCGAAAGCAGCTTGGCCTTTCGTGCGTTAAAGGCCTCGGCAAAGCCCTGGGTGTGATAGGGACCGATGGCGTCGGCGATCTCCGTGGCGAAACCCGGCGGCTCGCTGAAGACGATCTCCGGCGCGGCGGGGATGAAGTTCAGCGGTGTCATGTAGATTTCCACATCCGGCCGGACTTTCTGAAGGAGGAAACGCGCCATCACGCTGAACGTCGGCCCGACCGGCGTCTTAAGAAATCGGATGTCGGTCCAGTCGCTCCACTGTCCCTCGTCGAGGATCAGCTCGACTTCTTCGTCGCCGGTGACGTTCTGATTGACGATCACGAGCTTCGCAACTTTGTTCACCGGGTCAGGATAGGCCTTGAGATCGACGAAGAGGTCCGCGGCCTTGACGTGCATCTCATTCGGCGGACCCCAGATCCGGCCCGAGAAAGCGCCGCTGGCCTCCGTCTGACGGAGATGGAGCTTGTAACCCTCGGGGGATTTTGAATCACGGCCGGGTTTCGTCGTGAAGTGCTGAAAAATCCCCTGCGAACCGAAGGCATCGGGCACACCCATGCCCGCCAGGCAGCAGGCGTGACCGTGGCTGGATTTGCTCGGTGGATAGTTGGCCGGCAGTTTATACATCTGGACGGGAATGCCGCGTTCGTCGAGGTATTCCCAGAAGGGAGTGCCGCGGCGGAGCAACTCATTCTCCGCACCTTTCACCCAGGGCAGCAGCATCTCCTTCGGCACGGCATACTGGCCGATCTTGATCGGGTCGGGTCGATCTTCGTCCACGATGCGGTTCGTTGAAAAGTATGGCGCGGCCTGCTTGCCTGGGTCGCGATGGATGAAATCAAAAATGCCGTGAACACCGGGACCGGCGCCGGTGATGAAGTTCGACCATGCCACGGGACTCTGCGGCGGAATGCTCGTGCCCAGCGGTCTGAAGCCGCCCTCGCGTTCGAGTCGGGCAAGATTCGGCAGGCGACCTTCATCGATCATCTGCCGGACCAGTTTCGGGTCCATTCCATCGCAACCGATGATGCAGACTTTCTTGTGGGTCGACTTAGACTTGCCGGACGCGCCGGAAATCTTGTCGCACCCGGTGATCGGCAGTACGAACAAGCCTAACAGTAAAACAACCCTCAATCCCGGATCCGCAATCCGCGATCGCCGCCCTGTTGATGTGTTGGCCTTCTGGCGTTTGGTGATGCAGGCATTCGATTTCATGCCGCCCCCCCTACCTGTATCTCGAGCGGCACGCCGTCCATGTTCTCCGGTACGCCGACGCCGAACAGCTCCAGTGACGTCGGCCCAAGGTCCATCAGTCGAGGCGAGTCCGACAACACCTTGTGGCTGCAGAAGAGCACGCCGGGAATCAAATCGGGGTCGATGCAGTGGTCGCCACTCCACGCCTTGGTGTTGTCGTGGAACACTTCGGGCGTGATCTTGCCGATCGCCGTGTCCCAGCCGACGCGATATCCGCGGTTGTAGCCAATGACCAGGTCCGGCGCCGTCTCGCGGAACGGCCCCTTGTAGCAGATCTCCTTGTCCTGCACCTTGGTAACCGCCACGTCGCCGGTCTTCGGATCCTTCAGGCCCGCCATCTTCGAGATGATCTCCGCCTTCAGTCGGCGCATCTCTTCACCCGGTTCGACGATACCCTGCGCCTCGCGCCCCTTCTGGTTAATGAACATGCCCGCCAGTCCGAGTGCATAAACGCGCGTCTTCGACCAGTCCACGTTCACCAGATATTTCGCATTCGCATCGGCGTCCGGCTTGAGCGTCATGTAGCCGTTCTCGATCAGCCAACGGTTCAGGTCGATCCCACGACGAAACGGAGAAAAGCCGTGATCTGAGATGACCATCAGCATCGTCTCGCCGTCGCCGTCCTGATCGAGCGTCTTTTTCATCGTGTCGCCGACCAGCTTGTCCATGCGGATGTAGAGTTCTTCAATCGTCTTCTCGTGCCCGTTGGGTTGGTAGTCCGGACGCAGATTCCGCGGATTCGCCGGATGCTCGGGCTCCAGGTATCGCCAGAACATGTGCTGAATCCGATCGGTGCCGTCGAAGACACAGACGCAGAGGCCGCGCCTCGTGTTATTCAGGGCATCAAAGAACTGCTGTTCACGCTCGGCATCGATCGAGACGCACTGTTCGAGGAAGGCATCGTCATCGATCAGTTCTTCATTCAGCGCCCAGGTGTCCTCCGCGAGCCCCAGCGTGGCGTAGCTGCCGAAACGCTTGGCAAGATATGTGCTGTAAGCCGTCGGGAAAGAGATCGGCATAGCCGGGTGTTCCGGATCAAGATTGATCGGCGTGACGTAGAGCTCAAACTCCGGCTCGATCGACAGCAGCAGAAAGCGGCAGATACCGTTGACCTTCACACCGGCCCCGGCGCTGAATTTGACGATGATCCACGGCGTGTATTCGCCGAGCCGAAGCGCATAGGATTCGTCACCGATCGTCAGCATCGCGTCGGCCTTGCCCTTGCCGATCTCGATGGTGAACGGTACCTTCATCGCCCCGGCGCCTTCCTTGACGCTGTTGTCTGGTCCGATCAGCTCTGATCGAACCAGATGGCCCTCGCGCCTTACGACAATCTGCTCGCCGCCGGTGCGTTCCGGGCCCGCCGGCCGTGTGCTGTAAAAGGCGAACAGCCCCTGCGTGCCCCGCAGGTCAGGCACACACATCGCTGAGAGCACGACGCCGCGACACTTTTCCGGCGGCCAGGTGATCGGTACGCGAATGACCGACGTAAAAATGCCGTGTTCACCGAGCGTGTTCCAGAATGGCTTGCCCTTGCGAAGCAGGCGAATCTCCGGCTTGTTGAGCGGGAAGGTGTACTTGCCGAGCCTGATGGACTTCGTCGGTGGATGAATCGAGACGGACGAGAGATTCGGCAGATACGTCCGGCGATCGCTGTTCAAGAAATCGTAGATGTTGTGCTTCCCGGGATTCACGCCCGTCAAAAAGGTGCTCCACGCAACAGGTGACAACGGTGGCGTCACGGTGCCGAGTTTCTTGTAACTGCCGCGCTGCGCCAGCCGCGCAAGGTTCGGCAGTTTGCCCTCGGCCATGAACTTCTCGGCAAGACTTGGTTCCAGTCCGTCGAGCCCGAGGATGACCAGCCGGCGGACCTTCGCCTTCGCAAAGGCACGGCGACCTCGGATCGAGCGGATCAGCCAGCGGATCGGCCACAGCAGCAGCGTGAGAAAAGCCAGAAACATCGTCCAGACGATGACGAAGAGACTCGATGCGATCGCAAACCCCGCTCCGGGCCCGATGTAGGCCTCTGCGGGCGAAGCCATCGCAGCTATCACAAGGGCCGCTGCTGCGAGGGTCGCAGCATGCAGTCGACGAGGGCGGATGTGGTCCACGCAAGGCGAAGGCCGTAACGCTTCGCGCGGCCTGGCTGTTACTTCATTCTGCATACGTTAACAAACGGCAAATCGGCCGTCTGACATGATCTCTATTGAAGGCCGGATTGCCCCATAATGCCTGTTCAGCTCGCCCCCAATTGCGCTCGGCGGCCGATGGATCGGAACCGCCGCAAGAAGCAGTTTAGTCACACGGTGTTCCGGCGTCGAGGGCGATGCTCGGTTGCACACCGAGGAAGCTACGCCGAAACCGAAAGCGGACTCGGCGGCGCCGTCGAACTTCGCACAATCAGGTTGGCCGGTAGCTTGATCTTGATCGGCTCACGTCCGGGAACTTCCCGCCGCTCGCTGATCTCGTCAAAGAGCAGGTCCAGCGCCGTCTCCACCATCCCGCGGATGTCGATGCCCAGCGTCGTCAGCGCCGGGCGGAAAAACGTCGCCAGGCGAATATCATTCGACCCGACGACAGACAGATCGCGCGGCACAGACAACCGCATCTCTTGTGCCCCGGTAATGGCCGAAATGGCGATTTCATCGTTGATGCACAGGATCGCCGTGGTCTCCGGCCAGCGCGTCAGCAACTGCTGCAACGCCGCCGGTCCCATGCTCGCGTCGGGGCAGGACTGTTGACGCAGACTCGTCGGCAGCAGACCGAATTCCGCCAAAGCGCGCTCGATTCCCCTGCGCCGAAGTTCAAACCAGCGCGGCTCATCCTCCGCACGCGGACCGCCGAGGTAGCCGAGGTGCTTGTGCCCCAGTTCGAGCAGATGGCAGGCCGCGTGATAGTTGAACGATACAATGTCGGGGCTGACTTCGTTGAAGACCGACTGCTCGACGGCGCTGTGAATCAACACCACCGGGGCATGATAATGAACCCCGTACTGCTGCTCGCCGAAGGGATCGGCGTAAAACTCCTCCGGCGGTGCAATCACCACGGCACCGGCAAGACGAAAGTTCCGCAGCGCCTGATGAAAACTCTGCATCGACTGGCAACTGATCACTCCGTATTTGCGCTTCTCGATGGAGCGTGCCACGACGTCCACCAGCTCGGCCAGATAGTGGTGGCTGGAGATGTATTCCGCGAACATCACCACCGTGTTAAGCTGTTCACCGCGGAGACTGCGGGCCATCAGGTTGGGCGTGTAGCCCATCTCCTGCGCTGTCTCGCGACAAAGTCGGGCCGTTTCCGGGCTTACGAGATGCGCCTTGCCGGAAAGTGCCCGGGAGACTGTCATCGCGGAGACACCGAGCCGGTCGGCGATGTCCTTAAGGGTGACACTCCTTGCCTTGCCGTCGACGATCCTCATGCATCACCCATAGGTCAGCGGGGTGCCGATAACGTTTAATCCTGCACCCTCGTAACTGTTATATCAATAGTGTATTTGATAACGTAACAGAAGTCCAATGCTTCGTTAATCCTGATGGATGGAGCTAAGTTTCGCAAGGTATGGGGCCTAGCCAGAAGTCGCGTGAGCACGTATGCCGTTCTACGGTGAACGACTGACGGCGAGGGCAGAGTTTGACAACCAGCAGGCCCATATCTGAGCTACGCAGACAGCCGGGCGTCTGGCTTCTGGAGGGGCTCACGATCCTTGGGCTGCTCTTTTTGATCGTCGTCCCCGTTGCCTGCTATTCCGCTCTGCCGGAGACGATCCCGACGCATTTTGACCTCAACGGCGAACCCGACGGCTGGGGAAGCCGCGAAATGATCTTCATCCTCCCCGGCGTGGGGCTGGTTCTATACGTGCTTATGACCTTCATCGGCCGCAGCCCGCACAGGCACAATTACCTCTGGGAAATCACCGAGTCGAACGCCCCCATGCAGTACGCGCTGGCAGTGCGATTGGTGTCGCTGATCAAGTGCGAAGTCGTCTGGCTGTTCGCGATCCTCGCATGGCTGATGATCCGCACGGCACAGGGCGAGCGCGACGGTATCGGACTGGCCTTTCTGCCGCTGATGATCGTTCTGCTCCTGGGTACGATGACGTGGTATTTCATCCGCGCCCAGCAGCACCGATAGCTCTATTCGATTCCCTGTCGTACTGCCACTTCCCCTTCTCAGAGACAAAAAAGTAGAATGTCCCCCTTTTGTTCGGCTCGCCGCCTGCCGGTGTTGGGGATGCGTTGGGCAATGGCGATGGGCAATGCCCGGACTGCAGCACACATCAACACGAATCGGCCATCGTTGCCATCCGCAACTCCTGTACCACGCACTCATCCTGCCAGGAGCCAAACACCCAGGATCGCCAGCAGTATCAGCACCACAGCAACAAAACCCCACCATACCCTCGCGATGCCCCGGGAACGTCCGCTGCGCCCTTCCTCCTCCAGGACCACTGTGCCGTCACGCTCGTCGTGTACCAACGCACGCAACAGGTCCGTTCCGAGCTGGTCGGCGGATTGGTAGCGACGATTCGGGTCTGCGTGGAGACATTGCAGCAGAATTTCGCACAGCCGCGGTGGCCAGTCAGCAGGAAGCTGCTCGCGCCGGATGCTCTTGGCTTCCTTCTGCTGGTCAATCATGCCGCTCTTGGTCTTCGCCGACACGAGGCGGTCTTTGGTCAGCGCGTAGTAAAGCGTCAGGCCAAGACTGTAAATATCGCTCGCCGACGTGGGCCGTTCGCCGCGAGCCACTTCCGGTGACAGCCAGCCCGGCGTGCCCAGCGTGCGCTCGGCCAGTTCTTCGATGCCTGCCGCGCCCGACACATTCGCCAGTCCGAAGTCGGTCACTTTCACCTGGCCCGCGGTGTCGATCATGATGTTGCCGGGCTTGACGTCACGATGCACCACGCCGAGGGCATGCCCCGCGGCCAGTCCCTTCGCCGCATGGGCGATGACATAGCAGGCCTGGTACATCGGCAGAGGACCCGACTGATCGACCAGCGTCGCCAGGGTAATCCCGTGGACGCGCTCCATGACGAAGTAGTAGATGCCGCCCTCCTGCCCGATTTCGTAGACGGTCACGACATTCGGGTGCTGGATGCCGGCCGCGACACGCGCTTCCTGCAAGAACATCCGCAGACCCAGCGGCTGGTGCAATGGATCGATCCGACGCGGGAGAATCTTCAAAGCCACCGTACGCTGCAGGTCTTCATCGTAGGCCTCATAGACGTGGCCCATCGCGCCGAGACCAAGAACAGATCGTACTTCGTAGCGACCGAGCTTCTTTCCGACCCACTCGCCGGGCATGGGAATTGGAGTGCGCGCAAACTTGGAAGCGATCCGGCCCATGGTCGAGCCATGATCGGCGGCGGCCAGCATCGTCGAGCCGAGCTGCGACCACGCCGTCGCCGCGGATTCCAAAGCGTCCGAGACTTTGTCCACTGCGGCGGCTTCATCCCGCCAGACGTGTTTGCAGTGCCTGCAGCGAACGCGCCGACCGGCCGTCGGTCGCAGAGGGAGGTACTGCGCCTTGCACTGCGGACAGACCAGCGGCACCGGTTTCCAGCCCGGCGGCGGCTTGTCCCGCGCGGGGCCGGAGGGGTTTTGAGAATCGGGTCGGCTCATGCAGGGACATCCATCTTCAGCACGGGTACGCCCCGCACCGTTTCACTATATATCCGCTTGGCCGCCCGGCGACAAAAGACTATGTTGCATGTCATGGACCGACCTGCTTCTGCACCGAATGCTGAGAACTTGTCGGCCTGGGCCGCGCTGGCGCTGGCCTACCTCCGAGAACAGCTCGGCGAACGTGCGCCGGATGTGCTGGGTGTGGGACGAATCTTCGACGCCAATCCGCTCGAAGGCGAAGGCCCGGTGGCTGTCTTTCCGTTCGACTTGCAACACATAGGCGAAGGCGACCGCGGACATTTTGTCGTGATCGGCAGGACCGAGCCGAACTATTACCCCGCCTACGGCTTGGACGCAGAAGACATCTTCCATCTGCATCTGGGGACACGATTCATGCTGGTCATGCAGGTAGCCCAGCGGTCGCCCCAGCCGGAGGACGATTTCGACCCGCAACGCGAAGCACGGGCTATCGTAGATCGGGTTGCGCCGCAGGCGAAGATCGAAGAGCTGTCGGTCGCGGCATGCTTCGACGTCGAGGGACAACTGCACGCCGTTCTAAAATGCCGTATCGACGGCACCGATGCCTACCTCATGGCCGGCGAGGCGCCGCGCGGCTTTTCTACCGATGTCTGTCTGCCCCCGCAGGTCGCCTACCGAATCCATCTGGGACGGGTGCTCCTCGCAGAGCCCAAGCCGGCGGATGAATCGTAGTCAACGCATTTTGTGCCAATGCAATTCCTGACGCTGCTATGTCCCTGCCTGTCGAGCGAGTTGCTCCAGGCGCGGCATGGTGGAAGGTCGCTCCGCTTCCGTCAGCGTGGAAAGCGCGCTGACCAGCTCGGCCGCCATTCGGGCCAGTTCGAGATCGACCTGCGACTGCGTGTGCGTCTCACCCGGCAGCGACCAGTTGGCCCGTCGCGCGATCTCGAAAGGATCGGCGCCGACGACCATGTGCATCTGTGCGGAGAACCGCAGAAGCTGCCGCAGCTCGGGCGTGCGGTTTCGCAGGGCCACGGGAGATAGATCGAGCTGATTCGGACTGCGACCCGGCTGGGCCGCCAGTTCGAGGCGCGCCTCACGCTCCGCCCGACGGATCATCTCAAAGGCGGCTTTGTATTGACCGGGCCGGGCATCAAAGCGCATGCGCGCGGCAAGGTACCACGCATCGGCCTCGACCTGAGCGGGCCGACGGATCGGTGAGTTCTGATCGGCGAGCACTCCGTAGATTTCGGCGGCCAGCGTCGCAGACTCCGCCGCGGCGTCGAGCTGACCGGCTGCGGCCTGTCGCACGGCTTCCAGCCGCAGGGTTTCGGGTGCGAGCGGGTCGATCCACTCGGAGGCATCCGGCTTGCGCGCGTCGAGCCGGGCCTGCTCAACAAGGCGAGCCCAGTCATCGAGTGGTTCATCGGTTGCCAACTCGCGTAAGGCGATGCCGGCGAGAATGCTGTCGATCGGCGAACTACGAATCGCGCGCCGGGCACCGTCGAGTTTATCGAGCGATGACAGCCCGCCGAGTTGAATGCGGAGCAGATTTGCCATCCGGTCATACGGGTGAATGCGACGGAGGTATTCGCTCACGACATCGCGGGCAGAATCTGTATCGCCGGTGAGAAACAGCGCCTCGGCCAATCGGTAACCGGCTTCCGGATAACCCGGACAGGCGTCGTAAACCTCGCGCCATGCGGCAATCGCCGGCGCGCCGTCCGCTCGTCGGGCAGAATCCTCAGCTTTACGATTTGCTCGCAGTCGATTGGAATGCAGTGTGGCAAGGTCACTGCGGATCCATAACCAGTTGCGGATGCCGAATCTGCCGAGCGATCGCTCAAAGAGTTCTCGTGCGGATTCGACGTCACTGCTCATGGCCATCCGCCCTTGTGCGTGGAACATTCCGTGGCGAATGTCCATGACGACGAGCAGCACCAGGAAAGTTGCGGCGAGAAAGGCCGACCATCGGATGAGGGGCCTTCGCACTTGCGGCCGGACCGCATCCGATGGAGCGGCGTCTGCTGTCCGAAGGAGTGCCAGCGCGACACCAAGGAGGGTCCAGTACCAGGCAGAGAGAATCGGATGTCGCAGGTTGATGCTTCCGGAATCTGAAACAAAGATGACGATCAGTCCCGCGGCGCAGGCCATTCGCAGCGCGGCACTGCTTTCTGTTGGTGCATACCTCCATCGGCGGATCGCCCCTGCGATGACACCCAGCGGCAGCGCGATGTACGCTGCGAAACCGGGTAGACCCAGCTCGAATGCCGACTGAAGCCATTCGTTGTGGGCCTCGTAGTCAACGCGCCCACGAAAGAAGCGCGGCTGCTCGGCGCGCTTGAGCGCCATGGCCGTCGTCATCTCAGACGCGAAGGTGTCCGGGCCGTTGCCGAAAAGCAGCTTCGTTGGAAGCTGGCTGAGCAGATGCTTCCAGTAAGCCGCCCGCACTTGCACGGTGGCAGTCGCCGTGCCTCTGGGGCTCATGACGTTCTGCTGGAGGTGGATGCCGGCGGTGAGGAGACCAGCGACGAGGATCAGCAGCAATGCAGCGTGAAGCGGTCGGCCGCGGAAGCGGATGCTCGTCGCCATGCCGATGGTCAGCGCCAAGGCCGCGACCAGTGCGATCCAGGCACCGCGCCGCGCGGCGACGGTCAGGAGTGCAACGGAGATGGCACCCGTGACAATCGGCCAGGCAACCGAAGCCGGAGTAATTCGCTGATGATCTGAGCGAAACAGCATCGCACAGTACAGCCAGACCGCGGCGAAGGCCGTGCCGAGAGCCCCGAGGGCCGCCGTGATGGTGACCGGTCCGATCGGCAGCTCGAAGAAGGCATCTCCCATGGCGAAGCGATGCCAGAGTGCCAGAAGCGCCGAAACTGCGAGGATAACGGACGCGACTCGAACGACCGCGCCAATCTGCTTGAGTGCAATGAATCGGGCGATGAGAATCGCCCAACCGCACCCAGAGGCGAGCGAGAAGATCCAACCCTGCGAGATTGACCAAGTGCCGTTCACTGCCGCCGAAAGCAGCGACCAGGAGACGGTGACGATTGCAAGGGATTCAAACCACCAGGTTTTCAGGAAGCTCGAATGGTCTTCTGCTCCGGGCGTCCGTGGGACAGAAACCCGACCGTCGTCGTGGACATGCGTGAAACTACCGCGACCCAGCGCGAACAGGATCAGCAGCCATGCAAGGCCGGTCGGCACGGCATAGTTGCGAAGATCCGTCATTCCTGTCGACGGGATCGGCACGGTCAGCAGGCGGCTGATGCGCGAAGGCGGCCAGGCGCTCACCGGGGCATCGCGCCTTCGCTCTGGCACATCGTTGAGCAGGATGGTCGCCCAGGTGAGAACGAGGCAGACGTTCGCAATGCAAAGTATGTCCGCGATGCTTCGCCCGTTCGACCGGGGCATGGGCGACTCACTTCGGCCTCTGCCTCGGTATCGTTTCACGGCCCACCTGTCGATGGCGCAGTCCTGCGAGCGCCAAATTGTCGGGCCAGTTCCACGAGTCGCGGGAAACTCGGCGGGCGAATCTGTTCCGGCAGCACGGAAAGGCGCTGCACGAGTTCCGCAGCAATCACGCCCAATTCCGATTGGATTTGAGAAGTGTCGTGACGATCCGGCGGCAGACTCCACGTGATGCGCAGGGTGATCTGTTGCGGATCGCCTTTGACCGCCAGATACATCATCGCGGAGAATCGCCAGAGATCGCGTAGGTTATCCGGGGCATCGAGCGGCATCACCTTGCCGCCGACGTAAGGCGCACCGGGATGAGGCCGTCGCATTTTTTCGGTCATGAGCCCCTGGATTGCATAGTTTTCCGCAAGGACTATCCGGCGATGCGCTTCGGCATACTGCGCGGGATCTATCTCAAAGAGAAACCGTGACGCCAAATACCAGGACTCTGCTTCCGGCAGGGGTTTTCTTCGAAGATCGCCGTTGCTCTCCGCGAGTGCGTGATAAGCTCGTGCGATTCGAAGCTGGAGCTCCGCCGCGCCACGCATGTCGCCCTGATTGATCAATCGGAAGACCTCGACCCTCAGAATCTCCGGAGCCAGTGGGTGTTGCCAGCTCGCAGCATCGGCGTTTTTGAGATCATTCATCGCCTCACGAACTCGCTGCGTCCAGACTTCGGCAACGGCCGGTGCGGACATGGCCTGTGTCGCACGGGCCAGCAGGTTTGAATCCCACCGATCTGCCCGCAAGGACCGGATGACCGTGTCGAGCTGCTGCATGGGTGTGAGCGAACCCATGCTCGCCAGGAGTGAATTGGCCTGCTTGTCATAGGGATTCACCGTATCGAGGTACTCGCGGAGCAGACGAACGGCGGCATCGTTTTCACCGGCAAGCATGGTGGCTTCAGCGAGACGAAAACCGGTGTCGAGATAGCCAGCGGCGCGCTGCTGAAGCCGTGTCCAGACGGCGACGGCGCGATCGGCGGTTTGCTGGATCGCGGTATCCGCCGGGGCGAGTGCCGGCTGGGTATCTGATGATGCGCCGGCGGCGGGATCGAGGCGAACAGCCCGCACCATGGAGGACAATGAATGCCCGAGGTATGTTCGAGTCGATATCCAGCGTGCAGCGCCGAACCTGCCGAGGGCGTGATCCAGTTGTGATACGGCGGCGGCATCATCCCGATGCATGAGCGAGCGACCGCGTGCATGCGACAGGGCCGCGCGAAGATCCGACGCCACCACGAAGAATAGAACTATCGCCAGAGCGATGCCACCGAATCGCAGCGTAGTCTGCGTCGCTTCGACAAAAGACGAAGCCCGACGCTCGTCATTGCGAGCGAGACCCACCGTCAACCCAAGGATAGACCAATACCAGGACGCGAGCATTGCATGGCGAAGATTGATACTGCTGGATTCGGCGACCACGATGTCCACCAGACCTGCAATGCACGCCAGTAGCGCGGCACGATGGATGGGATCACTCGCTTTACGCCACGCACCGATCGCTGATCCGATTGCGACCAGGGGCAGCGCCAGATAGGCAAGCCCGGCCGGAACCCCCAACTCGAAAAGTGCCTGTATCCATTCGTTGTGAGCGTCAAAATCCACTTCGCCGTGCAGGATGGTCGGCATCTCGGCCCGTTTGCGTGCCAGTGCCGTCGTCATATCGCAGATGAACATGTCCGGTCCATGTCCTAGGAGCGGCCGATCGCGAAGCATGTCAAGCGCTTTGGACCAGTAAGTAAAGCGAATCCGAAGCGGAACGCTGGCCACGCGCTCGGGACTGAGTGCCTGCTGGCGGACATAGGCGCCGGCTCCAGCGGCCAGCAGTAGCACCATCGCAACCAGACCGGCGCGAGCGCGCTTCGACGGAAAGCCATGCCAGATCATGAGGCCCACGATGACGACCATGGCTGCGAGCAACGCCAGGAAGGCACCGCGTCGCCCGGCGGCGCCGGCCATCCAGAGCGCGACTGATGCCACAACGATGGCACACAGTACGCTCCGCAACGCCGGGGTATTTACCGACGGTGACGATCGGAGGCCGGCGATCCAGGCCACGGCCATCGCACCCCACAGGGCCCCGAGGGCGGCGGTGATGGTGATCGGGCCTACCGGCAACTGGAAGAATCGTTCACCCAAGGCATAAAGGTGCCAGAGCGACAAGGCGGCTGCGATGACGGCGAGCAACGAACCTGCCGCGAAGAGGCGCGCAAGCGAGATGTGCAAGAAAACGCGCGAGAGAAGGACGGCCCAAGCCATCTGACACGCCAGGAAGAACAGGTAACCGCGAGAGAGTTCCCATGTCTCGTTGAACACCGCTGAGGCGATCGCTCCGCAAAGAACGATCAGCAACAGGCCTTCGAAGCCGATAAAGCCGGACCATGTCATGTGCGGGCGACTAACCTTCGGCAGCGATACGGAGTCCGACGGAATTTTTTTTGGCAGTTTTGTCTTGTTCTCCACGTATTCCTCGGACTTGCGAGGAACCTGCGGCAGCACCGACAGAACAATCAGCATTCCTGCCAGGCACATCGGGATCGCATAGACGCGAAGGTCGGAGACGTCCGTCAGCTTGATCGGTACGGCCAGGAGACGGGAAAACAGGGTCGGCCAGCCATTGCCGTCGGAAGAAGCGCCAGCCGCAGGCCTCGCCGCGGGATCGTCCTGACCTGTGGCGACGTCACAGAGCAGCAGTGTGGCCCATGTCAGCGCCAGAAGGATGAGCAGCCCGATTGCTTTCGAACGGAAGGTGCTCCCAGATGTGGCGACGCCTTGCATCCCTCTGATTATTGCGCCCCTGCGGCGATAAGCAACCTGTTCGGCAAGTACGAGTGCCTACCGAGGGCGGGGCGGACAAACTGGGTGCAACGTCGGATCGATGCGGTTCCAATTGCCGCCTGCATCGAGCAATTCATGGGGTCGGAAGCAGGCCTTGTAATTCATGCGGCCGCAATCACGAACGTAGTAGCCGAGGTACCACCAGGAAAGACCGCGCCGCCGACATTCCTCGATCTCGCAGAGCCCGCCGAAGATGCCGAGACTCCGCCGGTGGAAAGCGGGGTCAAAGAAGAAATAGACTGAAGAAAGCGCCGTCGGGCAGAGATCGACAATCCCGACTGCTACGAGCCGGCCTTCGAGCAGATAGGTCATTTCCAGGGTGGTCGTCGGCGAGTGATAGAGGAACTCCTCGAAATCGGCACGGGCTTCGCTCATGCTGCCGTCGTGCTGTGTGCGAAGGTATGCCACGAAGAGACGATGCTTTTCTTCTGAGAAGGACGGCTGATCGACCCGCACCGTTACGTCGGTGTTTCTTCGGAGGATCCGTCGCTGCGAGCGACTGATTTTGAAGTCCGCCACGGCAATGCGGATGGGGACGCACTCACGGCAGCCGGTGCAGACCGGTCGATAGACCACCACGCCACTGCGTCGGAAACCGCGATCCATGAGAGACTGATAGGCATCTGACGGAAGCCGCGGCAGCACGAGGTATTCATTCTCCGCCGTACGGCCGGGGAGGTAGGGACAGGGGTGCGGCGGCCCGTGGTGGACCGCCGGGCCTTCCCCCTCGTAGTCCCGAGTCGCTGGATCGATCATATCGACTAGGATACCATGTTCACGGCGTCGTGACCCCCGGTCCGGCGTCGTGAAGGCCACCCGCCATCGCCGTTCCTATCGGAATGGACGAACCTCGCGTGGATCACTTGCATCCAAGGTATTGACCAGCGTCGCAACCAACCCAAACAGGGAGCAGTCATGCATCAGAGAATCGTTTGTCCGTTACTCATCGCCCTTCTGGCGCTCACGGCACCGGCCGCCGCAACTCCACAGGTCGGTGACAAGGCCCCGGAGATCAAGATTGCCAAATGGATGGCCAGCCCGGCACCGGCCCTGCCCGGCAGCAAGGATGGGGAAAAGCACGTGTATCTGGTGGAGTTCTGGGCGACGTGGTGCGGCCCGTGTATCAAGAGCATCCCTCACCTGACAGAGCTGCATCGAAAGCATGAGAAGGACGGCCTGGTGGTCATCGGGATCAGCAACGAGGAGCCCGAAGTAGTCGCGGATTTCATTGCGAAGAAGCTTCCGGCTCGCAAGCTGGAGATGCCCTACTACGTCGGCTGCGATGATGAATCGACGACGACCGCCAAGTGGATGGATGAGATCGACACCATTCCGCACGCTTTTCTGGTCGATCGTGCCGGACTTGTCGTGTGGAGCGGTAATCCGCTTGGAGATACGACCGAGATGGATGAGGCCATTCGCCTGACGCTGGCCGGCAAGTACGACGTGACAACAGCCAAGCAGGCGGCAGCAGCCCGGAAGAAATACGAGGAACTCATGGGCGAGCTTCAGACGGCCTATCAGGCCCAGGACAAGGACAAAATCTTCAAGACACTCGGCACCATGATGGACATTCGCCCGAAGGACGCTCAGCCCTACCTGATTCATCGCGAGATGCTTCGGCAGTTCGAGATGGATGAGCAAATACCAGCATGGGACAAGAAGCTCGAAGCGGCGATGCAGGACTCATCCGGCGGGCTGATGGACCTGGTGGACGTGGAGATGCGCAAGCCGCTGGCCGAGCGAAACGCCGGCCTGCTGTATCGCAGCGCCAAGCGTGCGGTTGAGCTGAGCGGTGGTCGCGACGCCGATGCCCTGGCTGTTCTTGCGGAGGTTCAGTGCCAGCTTGGCATGCTTGATGCGGCGATCGCTTCGCAGAAGCAGGCCGTCGAACTGGCAGCAGGCCCGCTGAAGGATGAGTATCGTAAGGTGCTTACCTACTTCGAAGAAGCACGGCGGCTGACGGCAAAGTGATGCATGATTAATGTCGCGCTCCGCGGGTTGAGGCAACTTCTACATGCGAGCAAGCGCATAATCAGGAGCGGCGTGGATAACCGAAAGTTACCCGTGCCAGCATGACCAACAGACCACACGCGCAGCGGACACGGGCAAGCTATCGCTTGCCCGTGCCACCCCGCTTACTCGAAAAATACTCCACGAATCAGCGCTGCCTGGCGAGCCATCTCGACCCGCAGCAAAGATCGGGGCTTAAGCGACCATTTCCATCGCCTCATCCTTAAAACGTCGTCGCAGGCGGGCGATGACATCCTTGTGGATCTGGCTGACCCGCGACTCGGACAGGTCCAGCACGAGGCCTATTTCGGCCATGGTGAGACCCTCGGTGTAGTAGAGGATGAGGACCAGGCGCTCTTCACGGTTGAGGCCCCGGGTGATGTAGTCGGTGATCATTTGGCGGGAGACTTTCTGCGCGGGATCGGCCGCGCGGATGTCTCGGATATCCCAACCGCCCGGCGAGCCGCGATGGTGGCCGTCGTCATCGTTCTGTACGGCGGACAGGTGGACTTCATGCCCCAGGCGAGACAGACGGGAAAGCTCAGCGTAGCGATCGTAGCTCATGTCCATCTTGCGGGCGATTTCCTCATCGGTCGGAGGCCGACCGAGGTCGGCATCGAGGACATCGCGGCTCTGCATGCGCAGCTTCTCGAAGCTGCGGACCGTGCGGGACTGGCCGTCGAGGGCCCGGAGCCAGTCCATGACGGCGCCGTGGATGCGCTGCTGGCAGAAGGTTTCAAATTTTGCTTTGTGTCGGGGATCGTAGGCCTGAACCGCCTCGAGGAGTCCGTCGTATCCAGCAGAGCAGATCTCATCGTAGCTGATCTGTGCAGGCAGCTTCTGAGAGAGCCGGGCGGCCTGCATGTGAACGAGCGGACGGTAATGTTCGATGAGCAGGTTCCGGTGCTTGATTGCCCGTGAGGACAAGTACTTCTTCCAGAGCGCGTCGATCTCTCGGCGTGCGGATTTCATGCGGAACACTCCTTTGTTCACCGGGGTAATCACTGTGCAAAGACAGTGAAGCCCAAGGCCATCCCTGCCCGACCAGACTGGCGGTAGAGACAATGAGCGGTTTTGAGTGGCTCGGCTTCCTTGCCGAGCTTTAGAAGCGCGTGAGAAGAATCAACCTCCTTGAGCGCTCTCGATGCGGCGTAGGAATACTACATCCCTCCCGCCGCCGATGCCAGACTTTTTTTTCTCATTTTTAAAAAAATCTTACCGCCCTGCTCGACCGTCGAGGACCCTCGCCCACAACGAAGGACCTTCGGCCGGAACTCGGCGAATTCATGGCAAGACGCGCGCCGCCCGGCCATGAAGCCGGGAGCGATGCAACCGTTCCGAAGTGTGCATCTGTCTTACTTGAGTATCAATACTAGGAGCAGGATCAGAATCAGGACGCCCTCGGAGATGACGGCGGCGATCAACCCGGCGTTTACCGACGAGGCGCCAGCGGACGGCATCTTTTGCGCGGTGGCGTGCGAATTCGGCTCGAATGCTTCGGCCTCGCTGCCGCTCGCAAGATTCTGGAGGATCTTATCGTCGACGCCTTCGCGGGCCTGCAGCGGCGCTTCACCCCGGGCCACGCGTTCGAGATCGGTCAGAAGGTCGCTCGTCGAGGCGTAGCGACGATTGCGGTCCTTGGCCATCATCCGTTCGACGACCTCGGCCAGACCCGTGGAAAGCTTGGGGTTCAGGTGGTCCGGCGGGACGAGCGGTTCCTTGAGGTGCTTCTGCATAATGGCCGCAGGCGTCGGTCCTTCGAAGGGGACTTTGCCGGTGACCATGTGGTAGAGCGTGGCCCCGAGAGAGTAGATGTCCGCCCGGAAGTCCACATCCGTCACGCCCCGGACCTGCTCCGGTGAGATGTAGTAGGGTGTGCCGAAGGCGCGGCCCTTTTCGGCCTCGGCGGCCTCGGCGTCATCGGCCTGTCGGGCCAGACCCATGTCTGCCAGCTTGGCCGTGCCGTCCTTGGTGATCATGATGTTCTTGGGCTTCACGTCGCGGTGGATGAAGCCCCGCTCGTGAGAATGTTGCAGGGCTTTGGCAATCTGGATGATCACATCGAGGGCGGCCTGCTCCTGGTAGACGCGGTTCTTGGCCAGTTCATCGTAGACGGTCTTTCCGTCGACGAATTCCATGACGAAATAGTGGTATCCGGCGAATTCGCCGACGTCGATGGCCTGGACGATGTTGTTGTGGTTCAGTTTGGCGGCGGCCCGGCCCTCGGCGATGAAGCGTTTGACGAACTCGGGATCCTCGCTAAGCCGCTTGGGGAGAATCTTGATGGCGACGATCCGATCCAGCGAGAGCTGCTTGGCCTTGTAGACGCTGGCCATGGCGCCCGCTCCAACCTTCTGCATGATCTGAAAACCCGGGATCTGCTGGAGGGATTGAGAGAGTGAGTCGTCGGCCGGATTCGACAGCCGTTTGAGCTGGCTGGCTGTGACGATGCCGGCACGGACCAGGACCTCCGCCAATTGCATCGGAGTCCCGGCGGCATTGAGCTTCTGCTGTTTGGCGATACAGGCCTGGACCTCTTCGGGCGTCGCCAGGCGCGCATCGACGACCGCCCGGCTCAGATAGGTATCCGATCCGGTCCCGGTCTTCTGACCAACGGGCACAGGTTCCGTTGCCATTGTCCACCCTGATTACGGCACTCTCCATGGTGAGGACCGCGCCATACTATTACTCTATGTAGTCTAAGGGGTTAAGTCAATAAGCCGCGAGATTCCGAGGGGGCGAATCGGTTTACTTCCGGATTCCGGACAGTCATAGGGGCAGATGTATCGGGCTGGACTGGGCCAGACGCACAAGTGCACGAGGATCAATCGTGACACCCAGCCCGGGGCCTTGCTGGGGACGCCAGCGACCACCGAAGCCGAAGCGAAGTGGTTTTGCAACCACGTCATCTTCCAGCAAGAAACGCCCAAAGCTGCCTTCGGCGAAACGGACATCGGGTACGAGCTGGAGAAACCATCTACCGGCCGCGGACAGGATGCTCGTCTCCCCCACCATGCAACCCAACTGCATTTCAAGGTTGTGTTCACGGGCTAAAACGGCGAGTCGAAGGGCCGGCAGGAGACCTCCGTTCTTGCTGATGCGGATATTGAAGAATGTCGCCCCTCGCTGGCGGATCAGCGCCGCGGCATCCTCCGGTGTGACGAGCGACTCATCGGCCATGAGGGGCAGGTTCGACCGTGTCGCGAGGTGTGCCCAGTCTTCGATGCAATGCTTTCCCAAGGGCTGTTCGACACATGCCAGTGGATAGGATTCCCATCGTTCGAGCTGGTCAAGAGCCTCTTCGAGGGACCAGCCGCCATTGGCATCGACGCGAAGCGTCGTGGTCCCATTCTGCAGGCCCCTGCCGAGAGCCTTCACACATGCAGCCAGACGGGCTTCATCCAGATCGTCGCCGACCTTAAGCTTGAAATCTCGCAGGCGATACAGCCGCATTTTGCGAATCGAGCGGGCTGCGCGCTCGGGTAGTCCGCCGGAAACGACTCCGCTGAAGCGGACCGTATGGCGACTGCCCGGTGGACCCAGGCGTGTCCCGCTCACCCACCCGGCGATGGATTCCAGGGATTTGCCGAAGGAGCGGGCATAGGCATCGAGCAGGGCCAGTTCGACGGCCGCCCGGGCTGCTGTGATGACCCTGCCTCGATCGTCATACAGGGGCAGACTGGAAGCCGCCTCGATGGCCTCGCCGAAGTTCGCCGGACGCAGATTGCAGAGCAACGGCAGGTAGATACCGCGGATGGCGTCTATGACGGATTGAGCGTCTTCGCCGCTGACGTAACGTCGCGGATGCGTCTCGCCATAGCCGATGACGCCGTCGGCCAGTTCGATAGCGACGACGATTGGTTCTGAAATCGAACGCTCGGCCGCGGCATGGGCAAATTTCTGCCTCATGGGGATGGCCAGCGGCCAGATCGTCAGACCGGAAACTGCGAGCGAACGAGACATGAGCAGCATTGAAACGCGGTGTCGAGGAAAAGTCGAAGACTTTGAGTCTGCTGGCCTGGATGAAGGGCGCTTTTTCGATCGCCGCAGAGTCAGATCAAAGATAACAGGTGGTTTGAGAATGTTCGTGTATTACAGAATACCGTCGATCAGTTCCATCCACTGACTGGAGGCCTTGTACGAATCGAATCGGGCATCAAAAAGTGATTTCGCGGCGACAGCCGCAGCCGCGCGACGGGCGGGGTCATTTCGATATGCGAGAAGCGCTTCGACCAGATCGCGGGGGCGGCCCTGCGACACACAGCAGCCGGCGCCGGCGGATTCGAGCCATTCGGCTATTTCCGATTGGGCATTGCCGATGAAGATCACCGGACGGGCGGCGGCGAGGTTCGCGTAAATCTTGTACGGCAGGGCCATGTCGCACATGGTCTCGCTCTGCGAAATCAAACACACATCGGCTGTGGCGAGAACCTGCCCAAGAAGTTCAGGCGGTTGGTAATCAAGAAGCTGCGCGCCGGGAGGGAGGTTCATGCGAATGTTCTCGCGCTGGGGTCCGTCACCGATGAACTGGAAAAGGATGCTGTCATCGGCAGCAAGCGTCCGTGCGGCCGAAAGTATCGTCTCGAAGGGATGTGAAAGTCCCATGTTCCCGGCATATTGCACGACGAATCGTCCCTCCGGGTTGTAACGCTCACGGAAGTGGTTCGGGCCATCGAAATGAAGGCGTGCGGAGTCGTAGCCGTCGTGTATCGTCTGAAGCCGCTGCGCCGCCAGATTGCGCGTCCGGAGAAGCCGCCGCGTCATGCCGTCAGCAATGCAGACGACGGCGGCTGCTTCGCGCATGGCCAGCGTGTCGGCCGCAAGCCATCGGCGATGGATGAAAGACCCTTCGCGCGTGTGGCCGAGGGCGACTGCCAGATCGGGGTAGAGATCGAAGACTTTGTAGATGAACGGGCAGCCACGCGCGTGGGCGATTTTTCGAGCGATGGTTCCGCCCTGCGGCGGGGCCGTCGTTCCGACGACCAGGTCAATGCGATCCAGTTCCTTTGCAGCGCGGAGGGCGTTTCGCTGGAACGCGGCAAATCCCAGGGCGCGACGAAAGAGATTCGTGCGACTGACGGCAGGGCGCGGTACGCGAATAATCTCGATTCCTTCGTGCACCTGTCGAGACGGGTGGATGGTCGCAGGATCGTTCCATGCGCGGTCGCCGCAGAGTACGGTGATCCGCCAATCGGGCCGCAAGCGGGCAATCTTCGGCAGATGATCGGCAGCGACAACGGCGCTGGCGCATATGTCAGGGTGGAAAAACTCGTTCAGGAATAGAATGCGGAGTACCGGTGGCATGGGTGAACATCATACCGTGTTGTACAAGTGTAAACCCTGTGCATATTCATGTGAAACGAAAGTTCTGACATTGGATTCAACCCAAGAATCTACACGAGGCTTGAGCCAGGTTCGGGAGCAGGATTATCAAGGCACGGACTTCACGTCGAAAGAAGCGCATCTACACCTTCTATAGTTGCCAGTTGACGAGCGAAGATCGCCGTAGCTGTTGTATCGTCGAGCAAGTGCCAATCAAAGTGTCGGACAATATGCTGTTCCAGTACCGAAATGCCGTCACCAGTGCGCGCGGAAAGCACGATTTCCGCATGGTCATCGCTTGATCCCTGGAAACTCGCTACATCGGCCTTGTTGGCCACGACGATGCGCGGCAGGTTCGCAGGCAGAGCGTGGAAGACTTCTTCGCAGGCGATAAGCCGCCGTTCCGGCGACAACGTGCCATCGAGAACGACGACGGCCAGATCGGTGTGGTGCAGCGCCGCAGTAGCCCGACGGATGGCCTCCGACTCGATCGAGCAGGTGGTCTCGCGAATACCGGCGGTGTCGGTCAAGGTGACCGGCCAGCCATCGATGAATGCTGTCTCGCTGACCCAGTCGCGGGTCGTGCCGGGAATGTCGGAGGTGAGGACGCGATCACGTCCTATGAGGCGATTCGCCAGTGTGCTCTTGCCGGCATTCGGAGGGCCGACCAGCGCGATGGTCACTCCCTGAAGCAGTCGAATGGCGACGCGGCTTCGTGCGACGAACTCGTCACGCGCGCTCGTGTCAAGCGTATGAATGGCTTCGAGAAATGGTGGCAGGAGGGCGCGTTGCCTAAGCAGCCAACGGGCCAATCGTCTACTTTGACAGGCCAGTAGTGCCTGATCGATCTCGCATTCGACGGTGAGTCGCGCGGCAATACCGGCAGGATCGGATTCATCGGCAGCTGACTGCCGAATGAATTCCCACGCGTCCACGATCGTCGCGCCTTCACTCTGAAGGAGCATCAGCAGGCGCTGAACAATCCGAACGCCACCATGGGTGCTCAACTCGACGACATTTCCCCTCGCGCCGGGAATCAGCGTTACGACCGCATCATCGAGAAGACGGTCGACGTCGAAGATCCGACAGAGTCGCGGCCGATTCGTCTCGAATGAGATCGGCTCATCTCGTCGCGGGTGTCTCAGGATGCGCCGAAGTATGGATTGTGCATCCGGCCCGGTCATTGCAACGACCGCGATGGCCCCTGGCGCCAGGGGTGTCAATCGTGCCGCGATGGTGGCCATCGGATCGCTTACCATGAGTCCGGCAGAGGTGCAAAGTGCTTGCGGTAGGCCAAAGCGATTCCGCGGATGCAGAGGTCCGGCACCACGCGATCGATGAAATCGCATTCGCGACTGATCAGTTCGGCATTCCCACCTGTGGCGATCAGGGCGGGCCAGCTGCCCAGGTGTGTGGCATAACGTTCGACGATTTCCCGGAGGGCGCCTGCAGCACCGAAGAGAATCCCGTTGCAGATGGCTTCCTGGGTGGTCGTCCCGAAAACCAGGCCGGTGGGCTCGATCTGAACCTCCGGCAGTGCCGCTGTACCCTCGTGCAAGGCGCGGGCCTGAAGCGCAAGGCCCGGGAGGATGGCGCCACCGAGGAAGACGCCCTGCTCGTTGACGCAGTCGACGGTGATGGCCGTGCCGAAGCTGGCGATCGCACAGGCACCGCCGACGCCTTCGTAGGCCGCAGCGGCGGCACACACGCGGTCGATGCCCACCTTTTCGGGCGCTTCCACGGCGAGCGACATCGGACGATGGAGGTCGTCGCCCACGATGTGCAATGTCTCGTTGAACAGTGATTCAATGCGCTCGCTCAGGCGATCCATCACGGTTGGCACGACGCCGGCCGCCGCCAGGGCCTTCAGGCGATCGGGCGGAAGTGCCGCCCATGCCTCCTCGCTGTGCGCGGCGATGGCATCGAGCTGGTCGAGGTTGAATCGCTGATTCGTGCGTACCGAACCGGCCACGGTCGTCGCCACGCTCACATGGGAGTTGCCGATCTCGAAGATCAGCAGATTGGAATGCGTTCGCGGATCGCCGGAGATGTCTTCCATGTGTCTTTCCTCGCGACCGGGATTATAACCGAGCCGGTGACGAAATGGCCGACTCGCCGGGATCCGGCGCGGGCTGCCTAGAACTCGATGTTTTCGCGTGGCGAGAGAAACGCCAGGTGCAGCTTTCGCACAGGTTCGCGGAGGGTCGTTTCGACAGCGGCTGCATAAATTCGCAGTTGGCCGCGGTACAAATCTGCACGCTCTGCCAGCGAAGTTCCGGAAACCTGATCGGTTTTGTAGTCAAGGATTTCCCAGCCGCTGCCGTCATCAAAAAGGACGTCGATGATGCCGCGGACAAGCATGAGGTCCTGCTTATCAAGCGGGCTTGCTCCCGGATCGTAGCGTGTCGGATTGACCCCGATCACAAACGGCCACTCGCGGAATACTCTGCATCGTGCGTTGGTCAGTCGCTGGCCCAGAGGTGACTGAAAGAGCCATGCGATGGCATCGAGGTCGATCTGGTCGGCTTCGTCTCTCCTGAAGACTTCGGCACGAATCATTTCTTCTCGTTGGGCACGAAGCAGATCGTTGCTGCCGACACGGCCAAGATCAAGTCGCCGGAGGAATTCATGCGTCCATGTTCCCCGCTGTGCCGCGTCGACGGGCTGTACGCCGCTGCACGATCGGGGTGGATCGAAGCGATAGCCGTCTGCAGTCACGCCCAATGAGGTTGGGGCATCCAAGCCGGCGGCCGGGTCAAGGTCGTCCTGCTGGGACTCCCAGCGCCGCTTGAGCAAACTTGCCGCTGCGACGGCAGGCACGCGCGTAAGCGGCGCGGCGCGATACGGCGCGGTTAATCGTTTCTCGATGGTAGTGATCCAGTCCGTTGCAGTGGGTTGCGGCGATTTCAATTCCGACGGCGCAAAAGCAGCATATCGCTCAAGACGCGCTCGCTCACCAGTGCGCGGCGGCGGCTTGATCGACCAGTTATTCATGTCTTCCGTTGCGTAGGTATGCACATGGATCAGGGTCTGCGGCCCCGGCGGTACATCGAAGGCGACGCGCCCGCACGGCTGACAACAGACTGCCTGGGTCACCCAATCGAGCATGCCGACAGCACTGCGACGATCGGTTAGCGGGAGCGGGCCGACATGGCCGGCGAGGCGCATCAGCCACTGTTCGACGCGCGAATGTGGCTGCGTGCCGACGAGGATGAGCCGCTCTCTGGCGCGGGTCATCGCCACGTAAAGGACACGAAGATCCTCAGAGAGCGACTCGTTGACGATGGATCGAGCGACGAGTCGATGCGGCAGGGTGGGATAGCGAATGCGACGATCCACGTCGACCGCCTCCAGCGCCAGGCCCAACTGTCGATCGAACAGCACCGACCTGCGGGCGTCTTTCAAATTAAAACGCTTGCCCAGTTCTCCGACGATCACGACTGGAAACTCAAGCCCCTTGCTGCGGTGAATCGACATGACGCGGACGACGTTTTCGGCGCCACCGCGAACGACGCCTGGCTCAAGATCGTCACCGGATTCGCGCAGGGCATCCATGAACTGGAGGAATCGGTACAGCCCCTGGCGACGAAACGTGCCGAACTGGCGGGCGTATTCGTGGAGGCGGATGAGGTTCGCGCGGCGCTGCGGTCCTTCACGCAGTCCGCTGACATATGCGAAGTAGCCGCTCTGCTCGTAGATTTCCCAGAGGGTGTCTGCGAGCGGGCGACTGCGGATGCGCTTTCTCCATTCGGCGAGACGTTTACGAATCGTCCGGAGGCGAGTTCGAAGAGTTTCATCGGGGCCGCGAGCGGCGTACTCCCTGAAGGCCGCGTGAAAAGGCATGCCGATCGCGGAGAGCGATCGACAAGTGCGCACTTCGACGAGGTCGGAATCCGATAGCGGCGATCCCAGGATCGGCGATCGAAGAACGGCAGCCAGCGGGATGTCCTGCTGCTCGTTGTCGAGCAGGGCCAGCAGGCAGAGCATGTCACGGACTTCGAGTGCTTCGAAGAAGCCGCCCGATACATCCGAGCGCGCGGCGATCCCTCGACGGGCAAGCGTTCGCATCAGTAACGCGGATCGTGCCTTCATGCTTCGCAGGAGAATGGCGATATCGTGCAGTGCGTAACCGCGATCGTGGCATTCCTGAACACAGTCGGCCATCACATAGGCCTCGCGCTCCATGCGCTGCCAGTCTTCCGGCGAATCATCCGTGGCGTCCGTCGATTCGTCTGACGCAGGGTCGGCACCCTCCACGGACGTTGATGCGTCGTCGCCGTGTTGATCCTTTGCGCCGCTGCGCAGGTCATCCAGGATGTGCAGTTCGATCGGGGGAATCGACTCCTGAGCGTCATCTTCCTCGCTGCGACCGGGCTTAAGCCGGGCGGACTCGTCGTAGTCTAAGTCACCGAGGTCTTTGACCATGAGGCGTTCGAAGATCGCATTGATCGCCTCCAGCAGGCGCGGTCGGCTTCGAAAGTTTTCCACAAGGTGGATCGCGCATCCGGGTGCGGCGGGATTCGCTTTGGCGCTTTCAACTTCGAAGCGGTTCATCCGCTCAAGGAACAGCCGCGGCTCCGCAAGGCGAAAACGGTAGATGCTTTGCTTGACATCGCCCACGGTAAAGAGGTTGGCCTTGCGAGTCGGATCCATCTCGCGGCTGACAAGTCGCAGGATTTCCGCCTGAAGCGGACTGGTGTCCTGAAACTCGTCGACGAGCACGTGCTGATAGTGCTCGCGCAACCGCGCGGCCACGCCGTTTTCTTCGATTTGCAGGAGTTCGACCGACCGGCGCTCGAGGTCTGCGAAGTCCATGACCCCCAGCTCATTCTTGGCACGCTGGTAAGCCGCCCGGACCTCGCGCACCAGTTGCAGAAACACGACCATGTGCGGTCGGACCAGCGTCAGGCCCTGCGCCCAGTCGGCAACCGTGAAGCGGCCAAAGCGTTTTTGTATTCCTTTAGTAAAGAGGTTGTCCCGCACCATCTTTACCAGATCGCCCGCGGCCTCGAAATCCAAGACCTCCTCCGACGGCAACTGGGCGATCTTTTTCGACTTTCTCGGAAGGGTGGGGAATTCGTAGGCGGGCAGTTCCGCGGCGCACACCTGATCCAACGCGACCGGGCTGGTGTCTGCTTCCAGGATGGACGACCAACGCTTTAGTTGCTCGGCGTATTGATCGAGGGCCTGAATGAACCCGTCGACCGCGTGCGACTTTTCAGCAAGCTTGTGCCGATAGTGGTCAAGCGTACGCAACTGGGCCTGTAGTTCTTCGCGTAGTGCGTCCGCGAATCGCATGCGCCAGACATCGGGTAGTGCATCGTTTCCTTCCGTCTGGGCCGAAGCAAGTGTTGTGCGAATCCACTCGTCGGGATCAAGGATGGAGGTAAGAAACTCATCCACTTCAAGGACGAGATTGATGAGTGTCCGTTCGCTGCCGCCGGAATAGGCGGCCAGGAGGTTCAGATAGGACTCGCCGACGGCGTCTTCACGGGCTTCGAATGAATCAAAGACTTGTTGCGCGGTTTCACGCCGAAGAAGACTGGCATCCGACGGATCCATCATCGGCATCTGCGGGTCGAGATCCGCATGCGCAAAATACCTCCCCAGCAGACGACGACAGAAAGAGTGAAGCGTTGAGATATCTGCCGAATCCACAAGGGCAAGCTGACCTGCCAGCCAGGGGTCTTCCGGCCGGGCGGACAGGCGGGCGCGCAAGGTCCGGGCGATGCGTTCACGCATTTCCGAGGCGGCCGCATCGGTGAATGTGACGACGAGGAGACGGTCCACGGCGCAGGGCGGACGATGATCCGCCACGAGATGCGCGCAGCGCTCCGCCAGCACGGCGGTCTTGCCGCTGCCGGCACCGGCGGAAACGAGCACGCTTCGGTCGACGGTGTCGATCGCCGCACGCTGCGAAGGTGTCCAGTTGATCTCAGTCATCCTGTACGCCTCCTGCGGCAGCTCTGTCTTCGCCGGCGATGCGTCGGAGGACATCTTGCCGGGACATGGTCTCCAGCCGGCGACCCTGACGACCGGCGTATTCGATCCGGCAGACGTTTCGATACAGACACTTCTCACAGGGAGACCATCGTCCCAAGATGACCGGTGACACGGAAATGTCACCATCAAGCCATCGATCGATCAGCGTGATCATCGTTCGGCGGACGTGGTCAAGCAGCTTCGGCAGTCGGCCGGCGGGGACGGCATCACCTCGATTTTCGTGTCCGAGCGTGCCGTCGCTCTTACGGTAGACTGAGAAGGCCCTGCTCCAATTGGTCTTACAGTTGGGATCGAGTTGATCGATCCAGTCGAAGTCGAATACGCCGCGCGGCCGGTAGACTTTGTACGCATTGAAATCATCCTTCGCCGCGTCCGCTGGGTGATCTACGCGTTCGTAGCCCGCGAGCAGCGGCAAATAAAAAGCGCCACCCGGCTCGACTTTGCCGCCGGCGAGCTTCTCACCGTATTCCTGCAAAACCAGCAAATAGGCGAGTAATTGCAAGGCCAGGCCGTGGAAGACTTCATCCAGTTGGAGCGTGCGTCCGATGGAGCGCTTGTAATCGAAAACGACGCCGAGCCGCGTGTCACCATCCTGCAGGAGGTCGACACGGTCGATCTTGCCGCGCAGCTCGACGTCGATACCCTTCGAAGTGCGAAGCTTTAACGCCGGAAGACCGCGCGAGGGATCGATGCCGAATTCGCACTCGGTCGCAGCCGTTCGCAGGCCGCTCGCGTCGAGCGCGGCCTTCTCACCGCGCTTGGCCGCCGGTAATTCGCGCCGTCCTCTCCAGATGGCGCCGCGACGCTTGCCCGGCTCCATGCGAACCGTCTGTGCGTACTCCGGTACGACGTTTTCACAGAGTCGAGCCAGGTCGACTGCGATTTGTTCGGGAGATACATCGCGAAGAGCGCGACCGGATTCGCTCAGCTCGTTTACGAACTGCTCAAGGATGGTGTGATAGATGCGGCCCATGTCGAGCGCGGAGACCTCGTGCACAGGGCGCGGTTCAAGGCGAAGGCCATACGCGGCATAATGTGCGAACGGACATTCGGCGAATCGTTCCAGCGCCGTCACGCTGATGCGGTGAGGTCTGCGCCACAGGGCGCTGCGGGCCTTGTCCGACAGCGCCGCTGATTCGGGCGGGGCCAGCGCGGCGAGAACGGCTGCCACTTTTGCTCGAACGGCCGGTGTGGTTCTTGCCCATTCATAGAGTGCGCCCCAGATCGGGGCCTCAGCTTCAGGCAGGAGGCCTGCGCACTCGGCGCGAATCGCCTCCGCCAGGAATGATGCCATAGTGCTGACACTGCTTACGGCCGCCAGCCGGGCCGGGCCGAGTCGCCCGGAACACAGCCAGTCTTCCGCGGCTTTGACCGGGATCGCAGCGGCTGCCTCAACAGCCGTCCAGTACGGTGAGGGGGCCAGCGGCTTGCCGGCCTCGTCAGATTCGGGATAGCTGACCCACAGGAATTCGCTGGGGCGCGTCAGTGCAATGTAGGCGAGGATACGCTCGTCGAATATTCGCCGCACGCGCGATTGAGGCAGCGCGATGCCGCTGCGATCGAGCTGTTTGCGAACATCGTCGCTGAAGACCGGGTCCTCCGCCGGTCGGCCGGGAAACTGCCCCTCACCAAAGCCGAGCACGAACACTGCTCGCACCGGCGGATGACGACTGCGCTCAATGGAACTGACTAGCACCTGATCGAGCGTGGCAGGAACGAGGCCGACCGTGAACTCGGAGAGACCGGAATCAATGACATCGCGGAACTGGCGTCCGTTCATCGGTTCATCTGCGAGGGCTTCGGCGGCTTCGTCGAGCAACTTGACCAGATCTGCCCAGACCTGCTGATGTTCCTCGACTTCGTCGAGACGGTCTTGCGCGGCCGCGTCTGCACATGCTTCGCGAAGGCGATCGCGTACTTCGAAGCGCTCCAGCACACCGTAGAGATCGCCGACCCATTTCTTGCACGATTGGGCCTGCCGTATATCCATGGCCTCTGCATCGCCATGAGGTTTGCTTGGCCACCAGTCGCCGATGCGATCCCGAAGATGTTGACGGGCCGCCGTCAGACGTTTCAGGGTGAGTTTGCCCCAGTCCGTATCGGCCGATTCGGGCCGCGAGGAAATCGGCGCGTAGCTCCAGGCCTCTTCCCAGGCAGCGGCAGAGACCATGCCGTGGGCGAGCAGGTAATTTTCGATCGCCTCGGCATCGGCATCTTCCAGCCCGCTCAGGCCGGTCTTGAGAATTTGTGCGATGCACTGATCGAAGGCCGCGTCACCATGCATGGAGAGCAGTCCGCGAACAAACTGCACCACGGGGTGATTGGTCGTCGGTCGGCGCCGGTCGATGAAGAATGGAATGCTTCGTGCCGCCAAGGCCGATGAAATCAAATCGTGATAACCCGTCAGGTCGCGGACGATGATCGCCGCATCGCGGTATCGCAACGGAGCCGGATCGCGCTGAACGAGATCGACCAGCGCCGTGACGGCCACTTCCACCTCACTGCGTCGGTCGGCGGCGCGAATTAGATGAACCTGGCCGGTCGATGTTGATGAAGAAGCGGGACTCAACACCGCTGGGCCGCTGAAGAGTCGGGCTTCAAGGTTTGACAACTCCGGCGAGGCCGCAAAGCGCGGCGGTGGTTTACCTTGTAGGTACAGCGGCTCCTCGATCGACACACCTTCCTCCTGAAGCGTGCGCGAGAGGGCCAACCATGTTCGCTCGGTGCGCGCGAAAAGCGACAGCTCATCATGCAGATCGGGCGACCGCGTCCTGTGCATTGATGCCGGATCAAGCAACAGAGCTATTTCAACACCGGCGGCCCGCCGTGCGAGCGCGGTCACCATCCGCACCTGCTGCTGTGTCAATCCTGCGAAGCCATCGACCCAGATCGAGGCGCCGTCGGGCCAGGAGAGGGCAGCCAGGCGAGCACGTGCCAGATCGAGCACGGACTCAGGATCGACGCGGTCGGAGCCGAGGTATTCCAGATAGGCACGGAAAAGCAGGGCCATGTCGTGAAGACGCGGGGCGGACGGGTGCCCTTCGTCGCGCGCCGCGGATGCTGCAAGATCAAGCTGGTCCGGTGTAACGGCCTCCTGCAGGAGCTCGACGATTCCACCGCAGACAGCACTGAGAAATCCGCCGCGATCAGCCACCTTACCGAATTCCTTCAGTTCGCGGCGTCGGCGGGCGATCAGGAAGCGCATCGCCATCTGGCGACCGATGGGCGTGAGCGGCGTGGGCGCAGGACCGACGGATTCGGAAAGAATGCGATGGGCGAGACGTCGAAAGCTCAGAACCTCGCAGCGGCCAAGGGCCGGCCTGTCGGACATCGCCAATAGGGCGCGTTCCATCTGAAGGCCGGCCTGTTCCGGCACGAGCAGGATCAGTCGCGGGCCATCGACGAGATTTCGCGCCAACTCCTGACGAATCCGCGTCAGGCAGTGATGCGTCTTGCCGCTACCGGCCCTACCGGCAATCAGTCGAACGGACACACAGTCTCCCCTGTCATGTAACGGCCGCAGTGTGAGGCCCAGTGGTGGTGCGCCGCACCACGCACCCGAACGAGTGAACGATCCTGCTCGCAAAGGGGCCGCCACCCGCTAGAATGAACAACGCGACTTACGCCGTCAAGGAAGGTCAGAACCTTGCTTTTTGCTCAAGGCACGCTGCCCACCGCTCCCACCGTCCAGGCGCCGTCCGTGCCGGAATGGATCAGCTACTTTTTTCAGTTCAAATCCTACGCCGTGCTCTTCATCGTGGCGGCCCTCGGGACGGCGGCGCTGACGCCGCTTTATATTCTCCTCGCACAGCGCTTCGGATGGGTCGATCGACCCGTCGGGCGTAAGCGACACGACCATGCAACGCCCACGATGGGCGGACTGGTGATTTTTTTTGTCGTTTTTGCAGGCACGATCGTTTCCCTGAACCTTGAGAATCTCGTCGGCGAAATGCTCCGGGCGCGGACGCGATTCGTCTACGGCATCATCATCTGCACACTGGCAATGCTGCTCCTGGGGATGGTGGACGATCGCTTCGGGGTGCGGCCGAAGGTAAAGCTGCTGGTGCAGGGGGTGGTGGCGCTGGCCGCCGTGCTCCTGGGCTTTCGCATCGGCGCCATCACCCTGCCAGGCACGGAGGCAATGGTTCTGCCGGGCGTGATTGGGGCAATCCTCTCACTGATGTGGATCGTCGGCATTACCAATGCGATCAATCTTACAGACGGTCTGGACGGTCTGGCGGCAGGTATCTGCCTGCTGGCTTCGACCGTGAATGCGGTGGTGGCCATCTGGCTGGGCAATCACTACATGACGGTGCTCATGGTGCTGCTGGCGGGCTCCCTGCTGGGCTTTCTGCGGTGGAACTTTCATCCGGCCCGGGTCTTTCTGGGAGATACCGGGTCACTGGCCCTGGGTATGTTTCTCGCATTGGCGTCACTCCACTCCGCACAGAAGGCGCACACAGTCGTGCTGATTCTCGTGCCGCTCTTTGCACTGGGCTACCCGATCTTCGACACGCTGCTGGCCGTCGCCCGGCGCGTGTTTCGCGGTCAGCCGTTGTTCGCGTCCGATCGCGATCATATTCACCATCGCCTTCTGGACCGCGGCCAGACTCCGAGCGCCGCGGCAGTTCAGATCTACATTGCCAGCATCATCGTTTCCGCAGTTTGTATCGCGGCGATGACGGCGAATCATTTCGTGCTCGGCCTGCTCGTCGTGGGCGTGCTGGTCATGGCACTGTTCGCCGCTCGTGTGCTGGGCTACCTGGAATGGGGTGGATGGACGGCTCACTGGACGGGCCGACAGGAAACCAAGGTGCTCCATGCGGCTGCTCACCTTGCACGGCTCAAGATCGCACAGGCGCACGACGCACCGGCGCTTGTTCGCGCGATGGCCATCCTCGCGCCGGAAGTGTCCTGCTGCCGGATCGAAATGAAGGATGGCGACCGCACTGCTCTGTGGAACGACAACGGCGGCAATGAGCCCCACCCACCGGAGCAGGAATCGACGTCGATCTTCGAATGGGTCGGCGAGGGCGACGTGCGCATCCGTCTCTGGTTTCGAGGAACCGCGCCACTGGATCCAGAGCGATCGCAACTGGTTGAGGAACTCTGCAACCTTTCGGCAACGCGACAGAGCGCAACGAGCAGAAGCGACTGATCAGGCCGAGTTATTCAATAAAGCTCGCCCTGCGGGAAACCTCCAGGAATCATGCCCAGATCGGACGGGTCGCCGCTTCACGACGGCGGGGGCATCGGCGGGACGCCCGTTCTACCCTGACCGACTGATGCCCGTAGAATGCACAGGAGATTCAGCTCACTTTGGCTACGAGCAGGGTTCGATCGTCGTCAGCCGGTTGACCTTGCGTGAAATCCGCAAGCGCACGCAGGACGGCCTCGATGAGCGGTTCGGCGGCGAAGGTGCAGAGTTCCAGCGCCTGGTCGAGCCGTTCCACGCCGAACATTTCACGCTGGGGGTTGTGTGCCTCGGTGATACCGTCGGTGTAGAAGATAAGCTGATCACCAGGACGCAGAGCAAGCACTGCCTCTTCATACGTCTGATCCGGCAGTACGCCGAGCGGCAGGCCGCCGACACGGTCCAACGCGGCCATGGTGCCGTCGTCACAGCGTTTGAGGCGCGGCGGATTGTGACCGGCGGAGGCGTAGGTCAACTCCCGCGTCTTCGGATTGAAAATGCCGTAGAAAGCGGTCACGAAGCTCGGAGAATCGTTCGTGTACCGGACGCTGAGCTGCTGGTTGAGGTAGTGCAGCATTCGACTCGGCGGAGTTGGCGGGCCCGGAGCGGTGTGGGCGATGCTGTGCGTGATGGCCATCATGACGGCGGCAGGAGTGCCGTGACCACTGACGTCGGCGATGAGGATTCCCCAAGAGCCATCCTGCAAGGGGAAGAAATCGTAGTAGTCGCCGCCTGCCCGATGCGAAGTCTGGTAGTAAGCGGCAAGGTCAAGATGCTCGATCTTCGGAAGTTCGCGCGGCAGCAGAGACTTTTGTATGCGCTCGACCATTTTGAGTTCGAAATCGACGGCGTCAAAGGCCTCCTGCACCTGTTGCTTGAGCACGAGGTTATAAGTGGCGCGACCGAAGAGGCCAGTAACCCAGACGAGGTCCGCCAGCTGATCGCGGGAGAAGGCGTTGGGAGTCGCGCGGGCAAAGATCACGGTGTTGAGGGCTACACCGCCGTCGTACATCGGCAGAGAGACGAGACTTCGCATATCGGCGAGAAATTCGTGGGCTGGATCATCTGCTGATAGGCGGAGATCGTCGATCAACTGCGGCTCATCGGCGTACAAGAGATCACCGAGGATGCCCCGATTGAATACGGGGAGCCGGTCCTGCTGCTTCCAGGGATTGATCTCTTCCTTCCAGAGACTGCTCCGAGTAATTCGGTACCATGGTTGTTGCAGATTGCGACGGCTGACGGCGATCGTGCGATCGATCGGAAGAATCTGGCGCATGCGCTTTGCGTAGGCGGAGACCATCTGCTGCGGGTCCGTCTGCATGGACATTTCGCGCAGCGTCTCAACGATATGGCTTAGCCGTCGCTGCCAGTCGGCCTGACGATCCATGATGTCATATGCAGATGACAATTGTTATTCTTCTTTCCGCTCTGTTTCAGCGAGGTGCTTCGATTCCTTCTCCGATCGCTCTTCCGCGATGCTGTCCGAGGACGACCGCATGAGATTAATCGGCAGCGCCTTGGCAATGGCACGGGCTGCGCATTCGTGACCGGGCAGCGACCAGTGCTGATCGTAAGTATAGAAGACCTGCCGACCGGCCGCCGCATCGCGGCGCAGCGGCTCGGTCAGACTGACGAATCGAATCGACCGGCGCTCGCACCAATCCCGAACGACGGACTCGCGATGGTCCAGATGCTCGAGCAGACTGGGAAGGAAGGCATCGCCTTCCGGACCCTTGAGCTTGCGATTCTTGTATTGCATGAAGCGGCGAACGTCTGTACCGCTGAGTCTGTCAGCCGCCAATGGAAGGACGACGTGTGCCTTGAGTGGCGCGTAGGCGACCATCAGTTCGGCGCCGGCGTCGTCACATGCTCGCTTCATCTGCTTGAGCAAAGTGGTGATGACGTACCATGACTCGTCGAGTTCGAACTTCTCACGTGTAACATACAGATCCGTCAGCTGTTTGGCAGCAAACGCATAGGCCCGGCCACCCTCACCAGCCGGAACGGATAACGGCAGCCAGCGCAAGGAATCCAGTGCCGGTACGTCTCGTCCGGCGCCAATCACTCCGATGTATTGAACCAGGAAATGGTTCGCAGCAACGACAAGGGGGCTGGTCGCGATGACCTGACGGTAAGTGATGCCGGACTTGGCCTCCACCCGCAGCGAGCGAAAATCATTGCCCTCATACAGCATGCAGATGACCAGCTTGGGCCGCTTCGGCAGGCCGAAGTGTTCGAGCGCCGCGAGGTACTCCGGGGGGCCATAACCGGAAATGCCGAGATTGCAGACGGCCAAGCCGGTCAATTCCTCCAGTCGAACCGGCCAGGGTTCGGAATCGGTGACACGCGAGCCCTCGGTAAACGAGTCACCCAGCGTGACGATATCACACTGCGAGCGATCGACGGAATTGCGGAATCCCTCCGCGTCATAGGTCATGACACACGCGACACGACCGTAGCCCGGCGGCGTGTTCGGGAAGGATCGCCGCTGTTCCGGAACGTCTTCGTAGGTCAGTTCGTATCGTGCATGGGGCGGACGATGGTAGACATGATCACCGGGTTGATAGGGATAACTTGTTCGCAACCTGAGCCCCAGATCCACGATGACAAGGGCGGGAAACAGGGCCAGGACAGAGGCGATCAGCCCGAAGACGCGCCGTTTCATCGACAACGGCGTTGGAGCTGTTCGAATGTAGATCGCGATCAGAGAGAGCAGACCGGCGACGACGAGCCAGCAGAAATGGGCGCGAGAGTAGCGTCCGAGCATGACGTGCTGCTCTCGCGCGACGAGCTTGGCAACGTTGCCGGGAATTGCCCACGCAATCAGGTTGCCGAGGAGGACCACGATCGAGAAGAAAGCCGGCGTTTCAATAAAGCGATTGGGTTTGTTCATAGCTGGCAGCCATCAAGGCAACGGTACCGAACCGACTTATTTTGTGGTCGCCATGCGCGATCGTCAAAAGGGCTGTAACTGGATTAACGCCTGGCTCGCTCAAGCCGCCTTTTCATTCGGCTGACTCGTGGTATGATTGAAATGGCGAGCTTGTTCGTCCGGATTTGATTGACGACTCCGATGAAACCCGACGAAGAAGGAGAGATCGCATGACTGCGATACGATCTGTCGCGCGCTTGACCCTGCGTGTGAGATTATTCAGCGTGCTATTGCTGTTAGGATGGGGAGATCGTGCGCTCGCGACGTTTCACCTGATGCAGATCGAACAGGTCATCGGGGGAATCGACGGCGACACCGATGCGCAGGCGATTCAGCTCCGAATGCGATCCAGTGGGCAGAACTTCGTATCCGAAGCTCGTATGCGCATCTGGGACGATAACGGCAATCCATCGCTGCTCATCGACTTCACGGCGGACGTCGCACGCGGCAACCCCGGCAGCCGTGTGCTGATTGCCACGCAGGCCTTCGTTGATAAGACGAAGCCAACCGCGGCACCTGACTTCCTGATTCCGAACGGAAGTCTGGCGGGCATTCTGGCGGCCGGCTCGCTCACCTTTGAGGAGGACGACGGTACGATTCTGTGGCGACTCAGTTGGGGAGGGGCCAACTACATGGGACCAAACAACGGCACGACGGACAACGACGCCAACGGCGACTTTGGCCCACCCCATCCTGATCAGCTTCCAAGCACGAGCAGAATGTCGCTCCTTTTTCAGGGAAGCGCCACCGCAATGAGCACGACGAACGAGGACGACTATGACCTGGCGATGGTGGCTGCGATCTTCACGAACAATGCCGGGTGCAGCTTTACGGTAGACACCGCGCCGGATTGCGGCATGAACGACACGGACAACGACGGTATCTTCGATGACTGCGACCTCTGTACGGATACGGATGGCGACGGGCGAGGAAACCCCGGTTTTCCTGCAAACTGTCTGGCAGTCTGTCCGCCTGATAACTGTCCCAATGTGTCCAATCCTGGGCAGACGGACTCCGACGGAGACGGGATCGGTGATGCCTGCGACACCTGTACGGACACCGATGGTGATGGCTTCGGAAACCCCGGCTTCGCCGCCAACACGTGCCCGACAGATAATTGCCCCGGCGTGGCGAATCCTGATCAACTCGATTCGGACGGCGACGACCTGGGCAATGCCTGTGACAACTGTCCGAATACGGCAAACCCGAATCAACTCGATTCAGACGGCGACCTGCTCGGAGACGCCTGCGATCCGACACCGTTTCTGCCGGACCCCAACGATCCGGGCCCCGGTGATCCACCGACCCCGGGCGGAGGCACCGGAACGTGCGGTGCGGCGGGCAACTGTGCGCCTGGACTTCTGGCGAGCTTGCCCATCATGATTGGCGCCGCAACTGCCCTTCGACGACGTCGGATGTATTGAAGGAAATCTGAGCAGCAGCCGCGTCGATTAAAGACGCTTGATGAAAATGGCCGTCAGGTCGTCGGCCTGCTGCGTTCCCGGCGCGAAGGCGCGGACTTCGTCGTACAAACGCTGGATGATCTCCGCACAGGGCAGGTCGCGGTGACGACGTATGACGTCAAACATGCGTTCCGTGCCGAACTGTTCCTTGGCCGCGTTCTGCCATTCAAAGAAGCCGTCGGTAACGAGGATCATCATGTCGCCGGGCTGCATCTGAAAGCGATCGGGCGAATCGAAGGGCACATCGGGAACAATGCCCAACGGCATGGCATTGGCCGGCAGCTCCAGGAATTCGTCCTTCTCCAGAATGTACTCGATGATCGGCCCGTGACCAGCGGAAAGGAAAGAGACGGTGTGGTTGTCAGGGCTCAGGAGGCCAAAGAAGGCCGTGACAAAGCGGTCGTCCGGCAAGTCTTCGAAAAGAAGATTGTTGACCTTGCCGACGACTTCGGCGAGGTCTTTACAAGCGGACGCGAGCGCACGGAAGAGGGCGCGACACTCAGCGATCATCAACGCCGGGCCGATGCCGTGGCCCGTGGCGTCGGCAATGATCATCGCGAGCGAGCCATCATGCACGGTCATGTAGTCATAGCAGTCGCCGCCGGTTTCATCGGCGGGCTTGTTCCATCCGGCGATGTCAAAACCCGGTACTTTTGCGGCCTCCGCAGGGATGAGTCCCTGCTGGATTTCGCGTGCGATGGACAGGTCTCGCTCGATGCGCTGTTTTTCGGCGTAATGTTCGAGCAGAAGCTGACGTTGCAGCGCCACGCCGACCTGGGCACCGAAGGTCTTTACGAGTTCGTGGTCCCAGGGGTCGAAGCTGCCTGTTGACTTATTGAGCACCTGAAGCACGCCGACGACCGTGTTGTCGAAGCCGATCAGCGGGAAGGTGATCATGTTGCGGGTACGGAAGCCGGTCTTGCGATCGATCTCCGGATTGAAGCGCGGATCGGAGTATGCGTCGGGAACGTTGATGACATCGCCGGTGCGGACAACTTCGCCGGCAATCCCGCGGTCCGCGGAAAAGCGAATCTCGTCCACGCCGGTGGCCATGCGGCTGTAGAGTTCGTGATGGGCGCGGTCAAAGAGGAACACCGTCGCCCGCTCACACTCCAGAACTTTCAGTGCCGCTTTCTCGACTTTCTGAAGCAGCGGGGTCAGCTCGGTGGTGGCCGCCAAGTCGCGCGAGACTTCGAGTACGGCCTGAAGGTCCGCGACGTGCTTCTCCTGCGTGCTCCCGCTGGAGCCGGGTGGACAGTACTCGATCCTGGTATCGCTCATAAGCGGTAGTCAGCCCGGACAGGGTGATTGCTCTGAATCCTGCATCGAAGGATTCCCGACACTCTAAAGCTTAACCATTTCCTCACAGGATCACCAGCGGCGAGTTCGAGCCACTTTTGACGGGAAAACCCAAGCTGTCCTACTGATTTATGGCGTGCGCGGTGCCACGCTGTTCGACGAAGGCGCCGATGTTGTACGGCCGGAAGCCGACTCGCCGGCCAGCTCCTGGGGCGTCGGGGGCGGTGGCGTGTAATCGGCACGGAGCGCCTGGGTGATGACGATCTCCACTCTGCGGTTTGCGGCACGGCGGCCGTCGTGATACGTCTGATTGAGAATTGGCTCGTAGTAACCAGCGCTGGCAACGCGGATGGTCCGTGGGTCGACGCCGAGATCGACCAGGCGATCGCGGACGGAACGCGCCCTCGCATACCCCAACTCGATGGCATCCTTGTAAGGTGCGTTCATCGGCAGCGGTTCATTGGTTGCATGGCCTCGAATCTCGATCTTGTTGTTCTTGCCGATCAGTTCCGGCGCCAGGCCGACGAGCATCTGGTCGGCGGGCGGCTCGATGTCCGCACTGAAGGCGCCGAATGCAATCGGGCCTCCGACGACGACCTCCACGCCGTCGCGGATTTTCTCCACGCGATAGAAGCGGCCGTCGACACCCGGCTCATCACTGTGGCCCTCACCCTTGGGGTTGTCCGGCGGAATGAGACTCTGCAGGATGACGAGCAGGGACTTGAAGTCAAGCTCATCCTCGGGGAGCCAGCCGCTCTGACCGGGAGCGCCGAGCGCCTCACGAATCGATTCGATGGCAGTCATGAACATCTTGTCCTGCTTGTCATAGTTGGCGAAGGCCGCCAGCAGAATGAAGAAGCAGAGCAGCAGGGTCATCATGTCGCCGTAGGTGACGATCCACATCGGCGCGCCGGGCTCGGGTGGTTTCTTCTTGAGAGCCATGAGGATTTGTGCTTTCTACTTCTTCTCGCTGAGATCGGCCCGCCGCCTCGGATCGAGGAATGCCGCGAGCTTCATCTCCAGGACGCGCGGGTTGTCACCGGCCTGAATGCCGAGAATTCCCGCCTGAGCGATGGTCAGGGCCAGCATTTCCTGGGAATGCCGATTGTTGAGCTTGTCAGAAAGCGGCAGGCAGATCATGTTGGCGATGATCGCCCCGTAGAGCGTCGTGAGAATCGCGACCGCCATGCCGGGGCCGATCTTCTTGGGATCGTCCATGTTCTGAAGCATGATGACGAGCCCAACCAGCGTACCGATCATGCCGTAAGCCGGGCCGTACTTGCCAAGCAGGTCGATGACCTGTTTGCCTTCGGTGTGTCGCATGTCGATCGAGTCCATCTCGTATTGCATGAGCGTCTTGACGGTTTCGGCGTCGGTTCCGTCCACGATCATCTGCAGACCATTGGCCACGAACTTGTTGTCGATTTCCTCGATCTGCGACTGCAAGGCGAGGATACCCTCTCGCCGAGCGACCTCAGACAGCGAAACGAGCTTGCGAATGAGAAAGTCCGCCGGCTGGATCTTGTTGAAGAAGGCGTTGCGAACCACCTTGATGAATGACAGGAATCGTTCGAGCCGTACGGAGAGGAGTGTCGTGCTGATGCCGCCGCCGATCACGATGATGACGGACGGCGTATCCCAGAAGCCGCCGAGGTTGCCTCCGGTGCCATTGATCAGCGCCCAGGCGAACAGCCCGACACTGGCGATGAAACCAATCAGTGTAGCAAGGTCCAAGCCGTTTCTCCCCCCGATGGAAGCTTCCGGGGCCCGGATGTCGCCGACTTTCGCGGACGATCGCGCCGGCGGAAGTATGTCTCTTGATCGGTCCGTTTGTTGCCCAAGTGAAGCAATGGCGGACTTTGCCTGACCGCCGGTATCGCGTGTGTCCATCGGCCGATAAACTGCCTGCCAATGGCCGCGATGTACGATCTCCGAAAGCACGAACCCATGAACGAGCAGCCTTTGCCGACGGCCGCGCCGGCCTGGCGGCGGCTGCTCTATCCGGTGATCATTGTGCTCGCCGGATTGGCCATCCGGCTGCCGTTATTGGACGCGCCGGGGTTTCTGCACGACCAGGAGCAGTTCATCATCTGGGGATACGTCGCCCGCGAACATGGTTTGGCGAGGGTGTATGATGCGGTCGAAACGACCGGCGGTACTAAGCGATTGTCGAACTATCCGCCGGTGCAAATCTACGTCTGTCGCTTACTTGCGGAAGCATATCCACTGATCACCGGGCGACCGATCGACCTCGAACTGCTGCAGGAAATAAACGCGCGAGCCGTGACACCCTCAGCTCTTGCCGCTTACGCGCTGTTCAAATGGCCGGCGGTGATTGCCGACCTGGCAACAGCTCTGCTTCTTTACTATTCGATTCGCCGGCGCCAGTCGATTACCTTCGCCGTGTCAATCGGGCTGGTTTATGTGTTGCTTCCAAACATCTGGCACAACTCCGCCGTCTGGGGGGCAGTGGATTCCCTGCCGGCTTTGTTTGTGCTCGCATCGTTGGAGTCATCTGTACGGAGGCGACTGCACTGGATGTGGCCGCTTGCCATATTGGCGATGTTGACCAAGCCACAGGCGTGCATCTTCTTACCGATCTGGATCTGTTTGTCCCTTCGACCGCAAATGCCGACCGCTCGCGACGTGCTCATCGGCGCAGGTGCAGTGTTGTGTCTATTGGTTGCGCTGCTGTTTCCCTTCCGCAACGCGCTGGCCGGAGTGTGGGAGACGTACGTTGGGGCGTCAGGGTTTTACCCCTTCACGCACCTGAACGGATTTTCGGTATGGTTTCTCGGCCGACCCCTGGCAAGCTCGCAGCTCGACGGCAACCTGCTCGAACACTATCTGCGTGACGACGCAGTTCAGCTGCTTGGACTAACAGCCCGGCAGCTCGGTTACCTGGGTATGCTCCTGGTGACTGGCTATGTGATCGCGATTATCTGGCGACTTCGTTGCAGTATTCCTGCCATCCACTGGGCGATTCGAATCCTGCCGCTGGCGTTCTTTGTCCTCTCGACACAGATGCACGAACGCTACCTTTACTCCGCGGTCGCCGCTTGGGCGTGGACGGCTTCACCCGCGCCGCGCTGGTGGATCGCGTGGCTGCTGTTGGCCGGCTGCGCAGCCATTAATGTATTCTGGGTATGGGTGGGACCGTTTGGCAGTGCGGTGGCCGCTTCGCTTCAGAACATGCTGCACCAGAAATGGCTTGGTCTTGTGCCGGGCGTGTGGTGCAGTATGGCGCTTGTCGGACTGCTACTCTTTGCTCTGCGACCTCCCGCCTTGAGAGCAAAGGCGCTACAGGCCGCCGTCTAAGGACTACCAAGCCGACAACTCACCCACGATTTCTTCGACCAGGTCTTTAACGGTCACGATGCCGATGCACCGGCCGGATGCGTCTTCGATGGCCGCCATGCGTCGGCGCTCCTTCTGCAGGACGGACAGGGCATCGAGTACGGTGGTCCTTGGTGTGAGCCGAACGATGGTTCGCATGACCGCGCAAACCGGTGTCTCCGGCGCTGCATCGATGATATCCAGAAAGTGCACAACGCCGACAACGCGGCGACGATCGCCCTCATAAACCGGCATGCGCGCGTGACGAGAATACCGGAGGACTTCATCAATTCGGTCGCGCCGCGCGGATGCCTCCAGCATGACCACTCTTGCCAGCGGGACCATCACCGCAGCCAGATGCGTGCTGCTGAGCTTGTGAACACTCTCCAGCATGGCGATCTGGGTACGAGTCAGGTTTCCTTCAGCGGCTCCCTCACGGAGCATCTGATACATCTCAACACGCGAGCCCGTTACGGCGGCCGGTGCCGGCGCCGTCCTGAGCCGTCGCAGTACGAAGTGCGAAAGGTGCTGCTGTATGCCGATGAGACCAGTCATGCGGAAAAGCCACCGCGAGATACTGAGCACACCGGCGAGCGAAAGCATGTAACGATCGGCATGGCGCTGGAAGATGTTCTTGGGCACCATCTCGCCGAAAATGAAGATGATCGGCGTGAGGATCAGGGTGGTGTAGACTTCAGCTCGGGCGGCTGCGAGATCGCTGCTCTCCCCCGGGGGCGAGCTACGGAGCAGGATCACGACCATGCAGACAGGAGCGAGATAGTTCGCCAGATTGGTGCCCAGAAGGATCGTGCTGAGCAGGGCCGGTCGGTCTGTCAAAAGGTCTTGCAGCCGTATGGCAGAGCTGCTGCGGCGATGAGCAGCGACCGAAAGGCGCAGTCGGCTGACGCCGTACATGCCGGTCTCGGCACCGCTGAAAATGCCTGAGAAAACCACGCAGAGAAGGCAAAGGGACAGCCAGAACGAGATTTCCACCCAGCTCCCGTGAGAAATCATCGTGCGGCCCCCCCGCCAGTATCAGGCGCTTCGTCCGACGCAGGCAGATCCGCTGCAGCATGATTCGAAACTCGTTCTGCAGCCGCCACGTCGTTGCCTTCGCGTGAGAAGCCCAGCAACATCGCCAAGTCCGCATTTTCTTCGGCGGGCTGACTGAGTGTGAGCCGGGCACGCAGCACACGTCGCTTGCGGATCGACTCAACCCGCAGCGTCGCGTGTCCCAGGGTAACCGTATCTCCGACAACCGGAAGCCTGCCGAGCTGTTCGGCGATTAGCCCCCCGACCGTGTCGATGCGAGTGTCTTCCAGAGGCAATTGAAAGGCGCGGCGGAAATCGTCCACGTCGATCCTTGCATCCACGAGATAGGTGGTATCGTCGATCCGAACAAGCGGTGGCCCCTGTGCGGGTTCATCCGGAGCAGAAAGGTCTCCGACTACGGCTTCCACCACGTCTTCCAGTGCGATGACGCCGGCCAGTCCTCCGTATTCGTCGATAACGACGGCCATCTGCGTCCCCGTTCGACGAAAGTGCTGGAGAAGGGCTTCGACACCGGCCTGTTCAGGAATGAAATGAACCGGGCGGATCAGCTCGCGTAATGCAATCTCCTTCCCGGCATGACGACTGCGAGCAAGGAAGAACTCGCGAGCATGAATAACCCCGATGATGTTGTCGATGTTGCCTTCGTAGACCGGGATATGAAGCAACCGGCTTGACTTGAACTGCGCGGCCAGCGTTTCAGCACGATCCGAGATATCGAAGGCAACAAAGTCCACCCGAGGCACCATCAGTGCGCTGACCCGAGTCTCAGAAAGCTCGACCACGTGGTGAAGGATGACGTTTTCACGATCGTCGATCAGGCCGTCGTTTTGGCAGATGAGCACCAGTTCCTGAAGTTCCTCGGCACTGACGGCTGGGCCGCCTTCAGCCGTGCCGGTCAGCAGTCGCGTGAATGGCTCGACAAAAACATTTTCAAGCAGCCAGCGCAGGGGTGCGGTCGCAACTTCCAGAGCCCGAAGGGGAATGGCCACCAGCGGCGCGAGTCTCATGCTCAGTGCCAGGGCGATCTGCTTGGGAATGATTTCAGCGCCGAAGACCGTCAGGACAAAGCCCGAGACGCCGAAAAAGCCGGTCCAGACCGGGGAACCGGCAGCCAGTCGAACACTGGTGACGCCCAGTATCGAGTAGAGAAGGATGTTCACCGCCGTATTTGAGAGTAAGACCGTGGAGAGCAAACTTCGTGGCTGATCGCGGAGACGGACGACCATCCTTGCGCCGATGCCACCGGATGCAGCCAGCTCGGTCAGTTGTTTGCGAGTCAGAGCAAAGAGGGCCGTTTCGCTGCCCGAGATCGCCCCGCTGATGACCATCAGAGCGCCCAGCGCGAAGAGATGCGGCAGATTCTCGATCAGGCGTTCCATGATCATGGCTCAGTACCGGCGGTTTTGATTTTAGAGCCCGCCGGATGTACTGTCGAACGGACGCGTGATGGACTACCTTTGGCTGACATTACTGGGTCTGGCAGCGGGAGCATCCGGTGGGCTTCTGGGAATCGGCGGCTCCGTCGTGATGATCCCCGGCATGGTGATCCTCTTCGGTTCACATCAACATCATCTCTATCAGGCCGCGGCGATGATCGTCCATTTCTTCGTCGTAGGTCCATCCGTGCTGCGGCATCGACAGGCACGGGCGACGTTTCGTCCGGTCACGCGATGGATGGTGCCCAGTGCCGTCGTCGGCGCGATCATCGGCGTGGTTATCAGTGAGCTGCACATTTTCCACGGCGATGGCCAGGGCTATCTTCAGCTCGGCTTCGCGGCGTTCCTGCTTTACATCGTCTTCTACAACCTGATGCGGCTCCAACGAGGCAGCCACCTGCCGGAGATGACGGAAGCGGATTCGTCGAGAATATCGCCCGCAAAAATTGTTGCGATGGTAGGCCTGCCTTCGGGACTGTTCGGTGGATTACTTGGCGTCGGTGGCGGATTGATCGCAGTGCCGGCGCAACAGGTCGGCTTGAAAATCCCGTTGCGTAACGCAATTGCCAATTCGGCCAGCATGATCCTCTGGGCCAGCATCGCCGGCGCGATCGTCAAAAATGCCCGACTCTCTGAGCATGGCGCGAGTTTCAGGCAGTCGCTCCTGCTTGCGGCGATCCTTGCTCCGACAGCCATCATCGGCGCCTACTTCACGGCCGCTCGTGTCCACAAGTGGCCTGTGGGTATCATCCGTACGGCCTTCGTTATTCTGCTGCTCTACTGCTCGTATCGAATGTTTGCTGCCGGTTGGAGCCAGGTCAGTGGGTAGTAAGAGCGTTTAACGTCGACGGATTACGCCCCTCCGAAATGCTCTCTTCGCTAGAAGCCATGAGGCACCTTGAAATCAGCCAGGAAGATCTGACTCGTGGCATCCGACCCGCGCTGACTGGTCCACATCAACCATTTGCCATCCGGGCTGACGACCGGCAGACCATCGAAGCGTGGTGAGAATGTCACACGCTGGTGCATGCCCGTTTCGACGTTCAGTAGATAAACCTCATAGTTGTAGTGGCCGTGCAGACTGGTGGTGAAAACGACGCTCCTTCCATCGGGAGCATCCGCCGTAGCCGGCAACCAGTACGGTGCCCAGTTCACGATATCGCTGTCGGCCGTGAGTTGTCGCTCGCCTGTGCCGTCGGCGTTGACGACAAACAACTGGAGATGATCGTTCTGCCGGCGATCCGCACGAAAGATGATCCGCCGCCCGGCGGGTGAGAAGAACGGCCCGCCATCGTAACCGGGACGATTCGTAATACGTCGCACGCCGCTTCCGTCGGCATTCATCACGTACAAATCCGGGTTGCCGTCGCGGTCGCTTGAAAAGACTATGAATCGGCCATCCGGGCTGTAAGCACACTCCGCATCGTAACCGGCAGTCTTCGTGAGCTGACGCGGATTCGAGCCGTCCACATTTGCCGTGATGATGTCCATGCCGCCGGGCATATCCCAGACATAGCTCGCGCCCTCGCGCTGGTAACGGTTCGGGTTCTGAAGATTCGGATTAAGGAATGTCGAAGCGTAGATGATGCCGCGGCCGTTGGGTTCGAAAAATCCGCAGGTGCAGGCACCGTCCCCCGGACTGACTCGTCGAAGCGAGTCGGAGATCGGTCGACCGTCCGAAGTCAGGTCGAGCGTGTACATCTGATACTTGGATTCACCCCGGGGATAGGCCTGAAAAATGATGCGTCGCATGTCCGGACTGAAATAGGCCTCACCGGCACGATCCAGTCCCATCGTCGGATTCGTGAGTTGGCGCACATTCGTAAGCAGCTTCGCTTCGGCGTCCTCCCAGGACTCCGCAGGCGTTGAATCGGCGATCAGAACTACTCCTTCGGTATCTGAATTGGATATTTCAACGTCCGGTTCCGTGGCCGTTATGGATCGGCGACCTTCTGTGCTGCAGCCGGCAATGGAGGCCATAACGAGGCAAACCATCGATATCGTGCGTATATAATCCTTCATCAGGAGGGCCCTCTCGTAACTACTGTACTTTTCAGGCGTTGCAGCGATGTATCGAATACGAGACGTCCGTGGTGAGTGGCGTTATTGCGAGCATGCCAGCCGCTCTGGGTAAACCCGGATCGTCGATCTGCGCGTGTTATACCCCAACGGACCCATCGAACAAACCGATGCCGTGAGGCCGGATTTGTCTTTGCCAACCAAAAATCCGACAGTATATTGTAGTAGTTGGTGCGTTTGGTCTGCTGATCGTGCGATAGGGTCTGGGTCCTTTCTGATTGATTTCCACGCTCTTGATTGCCGGTTTGCCCATGCCACCTGCTGGTCCGAGTGGTCGGACCCTTTCAACGTCGGCCCTGAAAGTAAAAGATTGGGCTGAATCTGCCCCTGCCAGGAGAATGTGATCATGGGCAAAAAGTTGTATGTCGGAAATCTTCCTTTCAGCATGAGCGGGTCTGACCTCGAGCAGCTCTTCAGTCAGCACGGGTCGGTGACCAGCGCGCAGGTCATTTCCGACCGGGAAACGGGCCGCAGCAAGGGCTTCGGTTTCGTCGAGATGTCTTCGGACAGCGAGGCACAGGCGGCGATGGACGCGCTCAACGGCCAGCAGCATGAGGGGCGTGCACTCACAGTCAACGAGGCGCGACCGCGTGAGAATCGTGGCGGCGGCGGCGGTGGTGGTCGCGGCGGCTACGGTGGCGGACGCGGCCGGGATCGCGATCGTTACTAGGTGATTCACGAACCTCCTCAAATCAACAAAACGCAACCCGAGGCCGCGTGCAATCGCGGCCTCTCTTTTTTTGCGCGGAGGAATCCTATATGATTCCAATGCAAGAGGTGATAATGTCATTCACCGTGGTGACGATCACCTTGGAAACGTCTTGCGTGTCGGGCGTACGGCCTGACGCCACCGGCGAGCGAGCTCCGGTCTAGAAGGACGGATGGGTTGGAGATCAACATTCTCTGCATCGGCGACGTGGTCGGCAAACCGGGCCGATCCATCGTCTCTCAGGCCATTCCCCGGCTGGTCAAGCAGTACGGCATTGACTGCGTCATTGCCAACGTCGAGAACGCCGCAGCCGGTTCCGGCCTGACCGAACTACTCTACAACAAGTTTCTCCGATACGGCGTGCACCTGATGACGCTGGGCGATCATATCTATCGCAAGGGAGAGATCATGCCGCTCTTGGAGCGTTCGGACTGCGCCGTGCGACCCGTGAACTACCCCGCTGAGTCTGTCGGTCGTGAAGTTGCGATCTATGAGACGGCCAAAGGCCCCAAGGTCGCGGTGATCTCTGTTATGGGACGGCTCTTCATGCGACCGCCCTGCGACTGTCCGTTTCACGCGGCGGATCGCGTGCTGGCCAAGCTGCCGCGCGACGTGAACATCGTGGTGGTCGACATGCACGCGGAGGCGACGAGTGAGAAGGTCGCGATGGGTTGGTATCTCAATGGCCGCGTGAGTCTGGTATTCGGCACGCATACGCACATCCCCACGGCGGACGAGCAGATTCTGGATCGCGGCACGGCATACATCACAGACCTCGGAATGACCGGACCGTACGACAGCGTGCTCGGTCGACGAAAAGACCGTATCCTGCGGTATCTGATTTCGGGCCTGCCCGCACCGTTTGATGTGGCTACGGACGATGTACGACTCTGTGGGGTGCTGGTGCGTGTGGATAGCGACACAGGCAAGGCGCAGCACATCGAGCGAATTCGAATCGACGGTCTTGAAGGCGGCGCGGCGGACGAGGGGGATTGAGTCGCGCTCGCAGGCGCCGGTGGGATGAGGGCATCACGCTCACAAAAATGATGCAGGTGCCAATTGATATCCGATCGTTTCGATGTCTGTTGAACAAGAAACATGTGCCGAATCGTCCCCTATCTTCCGACTCACCGTGATGCAATGATTGCGGTCGTGCAAGATGTGCATCGTGAGTACGGATTCACGTGGGAGGCAGACGGCTATCATCGCGATCTATACACGGTGGAGGAGACTTATCTTGCGCCCGGCGGGATGTACTGGGTGGCGCTGGACGGCGAGCGGGTCGTCGGCTGCGTAGGCCTCACGCTGCATGGTATGGAATGTGAACTTCACCGGCTGTACCTTCTTGCCTCGCATCGCGGCCGCGGGCTGGGGCGTCGGCTATTGGAAACGACCATCAGACATGCATGTGAACACGGGTGTCGCAGGATGATCGCCTGGAGCGACGTGAAGCTGCCAGATGCACACCACCTTTATCTTAAGATGGGATTCGTGCAGGAAGGGCAGCGCATCTGCGACGATCCGGATCAGGCACTGGAATACGGCTTCTGGAAGGAGCCGCTGTGAGCAAGAGGAAGCGAAAGGACAACCTGCCGCCCGGCCGTGACGCCTTCGACCCGCGACGTGTAAAGGCCGAACAGGAGCCGACGTTGTTCGGAGCGAGCGAAGTGCAACGAGCCACCAATCAAAAGCCCCCTCCTGCAAGCGACGGCGGCACCGGCCAAACCGAGACATCGATCATCACCGTCAGTGTCCTGACGCGACTGATCAGGGGCGCGCTTCAACAGGTGCTACCCGGCACGATCCGTGTTGTCGGTGAAGTCTCCAATCTTTCTCGGCCTTCCGGCGGGCACATCTACTTCACGCTGAAGGATGAATGGAGCGAGGTGCGCTGCGTGATGTGGCGATCCGACGCGGTGAAGATGAAGTTCGACCCGGCCGATGGTCTGGAGGTTATCGTTTCCGGAGAGGTTGACGTCTACGAGTCGCGCGGACAGTATCAACTCTACGTTCGGAGGATGGAGCCACGCGGGGTCGGCTCCCTGGAACTGGCCTTCCGACAGCTCAAGGAGCGACTGGAAAAAGAGGGGCTGTTTGACGCGGCGCGAAAGCGGCCGATTCCCCGAACGCCGCGGACGGTAGCGGTGGTGACCAGTCCGACGGGGGCAGCCATCCGGGACATTCTGCAGACCCTGGGACGACGGTATCCAGTCGTTCGTGTGCTCGTCTACCCGATCAAGGTGCAGGGCGAAGGGGCCGCGGAAGAGATTGTCGATGCGATCCGGCGAATCAATCTCGCGCGAGTAAAGATCGGTGGCGTTGATGTGATGATCGTCGGGCGCGGCGGTGGCTCGCTTGAAGATCTGTGGGCGTTTAACGAAGAACCGGTCGCCCGGGCGATTCATCAAAGCGAGATTCCCGTGGTGAGTGCCGTCGGGCATGAGGTGGATTTCACCATCGCGGATTTTGTAGCGGACCTTCGCGCAGCCACACCCACGGCGGCGGCAGAACTGGTCGTACCGAACGTAGCGGACTTGCTCGCGGAGCTGGACTCTCACGGGCTGCATCTGAATCGAGCGATACGCGGATTAATGAATAACGCAAGTTCTCGGCTCGCCATCGTCGAGCGTTGCGAATGGTTTCGCGATCCGTTGGGGCAGATTGCCCGTCGGGAACAACAGGTGGACGAGGCGACCAGCCGCTTACGGCTGGCGATGTCCCATCATCTTGCGAGCTGCCGCTCGTCGTTACATGCCCTGGAAGTGCGGGTCATGGGCGTACGGCCGGAAGCGATGCTGTCGCTGCGGCGTGAGCGCTTGGCGAAGGTCGAACATCGACTGCATTGGGCGGCATCTCAGATGGCCATCCGGTTTGAACGTCGAGTGGGGCTGGTTGAAGCACGCTTGCGGTCCGCCACTCCGCGAAGATTTTTGGAACAATTCTCGGCCTTGCTCAAGCAGCTTGATGAGCGACTGACACGCGGGATGAAAAGGTCACTCTCCGATCTAGAAAAAACGGTATCCGCCTTTGAGGGGCGGCTGGCCGCGAGCAGCCACGCGGCGGTCCTGAACCGTGGATTTACCATTACCCGGCGGGCGGCAGATGATAAAATCATTCGACGTGTGACGGACGTGGAACGCGGGGAGGCGTTGACGACAGAGACCATAGGCGGCCGCATCCGCAGCCGCGTGGAGGAGTAGGGCCTGAGCATGTCTGCAAACGAACCCACCTTCGAAGAGGCGATGAAACAGCTGGAGACGATCGTCCAGGCCATCGAGCAGGGCAAGATCGGTCTGGAAGAGTCGATCAAGCAGTACGAGGCAGGCATGGCGCTCATCCGACGATGTCGCACGGTACTGGCCGAGGCGGAGCTGAAGATACAGCACCTTCAGGCGTCTGGAGCAGACGGCGTCGCCGTGAAAGAAGGTCTTCCGTCCGGTGCTGCCTAAGCTGCAGCGGCATCAACTTTTTTGCACGTGCGAGTCATCACAGATTCAGCACTGAACTGCATCCACGATCTTTCGAGACTCGAGCACATCGTGTACGCGAATGATGTCTGCGCCGGACAGCGCCGCATGAAGTACGACGGCGAGATTTCCCGCGAGAAGCGATGTGTCTGAATCCTCCCCGGCAGAACCGATAACCTGTTTAATGGCTTGTGGTTGGAGCGGAACATTCCCCAACAACTGACGGAGGAAGCGTTTGCGCGAGTGGCCGATCATAAGAAGGAATCGACCGACGAACTTCGGGAGGGAATGCAGAAGCAACATGTTGTGTTCCAGCGTCTTGCCGAAACCGATACCGGGGTCGATGATCATTCGCCCGCTATCAATTCCCGCCGCCTCCATTGCCACGGCTCGCTCTTCAAAAAATGCGGCCACTTCTGCAACGACATCCTTGTAGCAGGGACGGTCCTGCATGGTCTCGGGCCTACCCTGCATGTGCATCACGACGAATGGAACGCGAGATTCACGCAGTAAGTCCACCATCTGTGGATCGTGTCGCACGCCGGAGATGTCATTGACAAGATCGGCGCCGGCATCGAGCGCGACGCGTGCGACCTGCGCCGATTGCGTGTCGATCGAGATCGGTATCGTCAACCCGGCGGCACGCAGGCCGCGAATGACCGGCAGCACACGTTCGATCTGTTCGACGGCCCCCACCGCACGCGACCCGGGCCGGGTGGACTCGCCTCCGACATCGATCAGGTCCGCTCCATCGGCGGCCATTCGCAGACCATGCTCGATGGCCGCGGCCGGCTCCAGAAAGCGCCCGCCGTCGCTGAAAGAGTCCGGCGTGACATTCAGGATGCCCATGATCAGGCATCGCTGCCCGAAACAGAGGGGGCCGTGACGAGTCTCAAGCGTACGATGCATCGGCAGTGACATACGTTCCTGTCGCAAACGTTTCGGCTCGTTGGCTTTCTGACCGTTGAATGATACGCTGTCGTCAGCGACCCGCACATCTCCGACAATCGTCGCGCGGAAAGCGGGAATTCGGCCTTATAGCAGCCGCATTTATAGAACGTATAGTGCTATCCGGCAGTTGAAGAACTCGAGGCGGTCAGCATTGACGATGACAGAGATTACCACCGCAAACTCGACACGCTGGCACAAGCCGGCGGCCCTCGCTGTTGTGGCGTGTGTCGCCCTTGCCTTCGGCTGGCCGACTCGCAACGGGGACTTCCTGAGCGGAGATGATCAGCGGCTTGTCGTCGAGCACTACCTCGTCAACCATCCTTCCTTCGTTAATGCCGGCCGATTGATTACGACGCTTCATGATGATCTTTATCAACCGCTACCGATGCTGTCGTTACAGTTCGATTACGCACGGGCAAAACCGACGCCCGATCGGCGCTTTCCGGTGAGCACCTCGCCGTTTCATATCACGAACATATTCCTGCATGTGGTCAACTCATTGCTGGCGGCCGCACTTGCGGCGCGGATTGCCGGCTGCCTGCGCATCGGCTTCGTCGCCGGGGTGCTGTATGCCTGTCACCCCTATGCCGTTGAACCGGTCGCGTGGATCAGCGGGCGCATGATGCTGCTCGCAGCGATGTTCTCGATGTTGACGATGCTCGCATGCCTGGGAAGCACAACGCAGCAGCGTGTGCATCCGGTCGGGGCGGTGCTGGCATGGCTGGCGGCCGTCGCGTCAAAAGTGATCCCGACCGTGCCACTTGCGGCGATCTGGTGCGCGCTTGTTCGACGCAATCGTCAAGCTGAAAGTCGGCCGGCCGGCGCGAACATCGCTATGTACGCCATCCTGATTCTGATTTCGATTGCCGCAAGCGGCCTGGTCTGGTATGCCACGCGGCGGGCCGGATTCATCGAAAGCGCCGAGTCGCAGCGATCGACCTCCCTGCCTGTGCATGCCCTGCTTGCTGCAAAGCACTATGTACAGAATTACTTCTGGCCGGTGGAACTCGCCGCCTGGTCGCCGCCACCAGAGCACATCGCGCTTGCCTCGCCACAATCGCTTGCCGCGCTGGCCATTCTGGCGGGACTCGGAGTCGCGACGTTCTTTTTCCGACGGTGGAATCGCACGGCCTTTGCCGGGCTGGTCCTCTTCGCGATCCTGATTGCGCCGTTTCTGATGGCCGGCGCAGCGCGACGATTCCTGGCCGCGGATCGATACATGTACCTGCCGATCTTTGGATTGCATCTGGCCGTTGCGTCGATTGCCATCTCGCTATACGACCGACTGGCAAGGAGGGTGCCTCGCGCACATGCCCGCATCCTCGTTGCTGTCCCGGTGATTCTGTTGACACTCACATGGCTGACTACTTCCTGGAAGCTGGCACCTTGCTGGGCGGATTCGATCGCTCGCGACCGTCGGGTTGTGGATGTCTTTCCGGACAGCGAGACCGCGCACGCGGAACTGGCAAAGGCACACAATTTTCTTCAGGACCCGGTCGGTGCCCTGGAGGTCATCCATCGTGCCCGGCTGAAATGGCCGGAGAGTCCGCGACTTGCAGCGGCAGCAAGCGAGTCTCATCGGCTCCGCAAGGACGATCAGGCGGCGCTCGATGAAATCGCCCTTGCACTGGAAGGCATGCCACGACATACGCATACTCGTTACCGGTTCGCCCAACTGCTGGAGGCCGCTGGTCAAACGGAGGCAGCTCGACAGCAACTTGAGCAGATTCTCGATCGCAGTCCGAACTATTTGCCGGCGCTGATGGCCCTGGCACGACTCCATCGCGCGGCTGGGCAACTGGATAAAGCGGTGGCCATGTACGAACGTGCCGTCGCGCTGAACCCCTATCAACGTGACAGCCGCTTCGAACTCGCGGAGCTACTGATTCGCCGCGGCGAGTGGTCTGCGGCCGAGGTCCACCTGCGGCAAATCGTATCGATCGATCCACAGGATGCACCGGCTCGGCTGTATCTGGCTGTTGCGCTGGCGCGACAGGGTCGGAACGAAGAATCCCTGAAGATCTATGACGAATTGCTGACTGTTGAAACGGATCATCCACTGCTGGGCATCAATCGTGCTGAGGTTCTGACGGCGATGGGACACCTCGATGACGCGGAGGAACAGTATCGTGCGATCCTCGCGCATCGGCCGGACCTGCGAGAAGCCGTCATTGGTCTACATGCGGTCCTCCAGGAGCAGGGTCGCTACAGTGAGCTGCCTCCTCTCTGGAAGTCCTACCTGGCGGCGATCGGGGATGAAACGCATGACCGTGCATGGCTGTTGTGGTCGCTTGCCCTTGCGGGAGAAAAAGAAGCCCCAGGCAACGCGTGCGCTGCGTCAGAAGCGGAGAGCGATTCTTGTCACAAAGAGCTGTTGGCCTGGGCCTGCGCGTGGCCGTTGATTGAAACTGACGCGGAGGGCTTCCGTGATCGTTTGGGTAAATATTCGAATCCTGAGAACTGCATGGAGGAGCGACGCGAGCAAAGTCGGATGCTCATCCTCGCGCTTCGCCACCTGCCGGAGGAAATGCGGGATCACCCGGTTACCTCGTATGCCCTGGCACGTGCAGCACTGCTCGGCAGAGATGGTCACGTGGTGCGGGCGGCCATCGATGCACTCGTCAAACAAATCGACGACCCTGCCTGGCAGAGGGCGGCCGAAGAACTGCAAAACGCGCTGGAAGAATGAACAGAACTGCCGGTCAGCCGACCCCCTACGGCGCATCTGATCGCATGTCGTCGGCGATCAGCGCGGCATCGACGATGTTCACCCGATCGTGAATGTCACCGTTTGCGCCGAATTCAACTTCGAAAGTCAGCAACCGCTCGAACGATGCGATTGTCCGGTCGATCGGCAAGGGGATATCCAGTTCGCGCGGCGCTTCGCCCTGCCGGAGTCTGTCGAAAGCGACGATTTCCTGGTCGCCGAGCAGGATGCGAACCATTACATCGGCCAGTGGCCCCGCAGTGTCGTCGATTCCGATGCGACAGCGCAACCGCGTATGCCGATCCTCAATCCGCCAGGCGATACGACAGGCAGAGTGCAGGCCCACACCGCGTTCGTAAGTACGCCCCTGCATCCTGAGCGGCCCGCCAAGCACATTGCGATCGACTCGATACGGCCAGCGGATGTCGAAATACGGCGTCATTTGATAATCAGTCGGACGAACGGTACTGAGCCAGGTTCGTCGTCCACCGAGGACTTCGATGCGTCGGATCTGATCGATGGGAATTCGGATCGATGTCTGCTTCACTCCGCCGTGATCATCGGGCATTGACTGGATATCTAATTCACTCGGTGACGCCTCAATGAGACGATCCCGCGCGGTGAAAGTATCCAAAAGTAGTCGGGAATCATTGGTCAGGAAGATCATTGCGCGAAGGGATCGATCTTCCTCCACCGTTGACGCGCGCGGAGGCGGACCGGACATGGCAAGTGCCTTTACAAGTGCCCATGCGGCTTTGCGCTCTGAATCGCCGTCAAAGAATACGAGCCCGTCCTGTGAGAAGCGCACGACGACGCCCTTGACGCGATCGCCGGACGTCAGCAACAGGAAATCTTCGTCAACCCGTTCGTGCAATCCTTCGAGATGCTGGTCCTTTCGAACCAGTCGGGCCAGCCGATCCATCGGCACGAGCAATTCACCCAGCAGTGAATCACGCACGCGTAGAACGCGCTCATCGCCGCCAATGATCTCAATCGCTGATTGTCCGCCGCCGTGCGTCGTCAGTAACCATGTGCCTGTGGCTTCGCCCACCTTTCGAGGGTGGAAGCTCAGATAATCAACCTTCGTCCAGTCAAATCCACCGGGCTGTTCCCCGGGAGACAGTTCCAGCGGCTTCGGAAAGTTCAAAGCGGCTGGCGCGATCTGGATTTCGCGACGATCGAGCGTGACCAACGTTGCACGCTGATCGGCCGACACGACGGAAGACCAGTACATCAGAATGAATGCAATCAACTTCAACCTGGAAATCGCTCGCGTCATTTCTGAAAGATCGGCAGGGTCTGCCTGGGCATTTGAAGGATGATCAGCGCCATCGCCGTACCGTATTCGTTGCCCGCCTGTCCATGCCAGAATCCCTCCTCCGTCTGCTTGGCGATCAACTCATCACGGATGGCCGGCCACCATTTCTCCCAGTGTTTCCCGCCGGCCAGGTACATGGCCTGCGCAGCGTAGTAATGCCCGTAGAAATAGTGCGTCTGCTCCTGCGCTTTGCCGGGGAGGAACTTCATCAGGTACGCCAGGCCGCGCCGGATGGAATCGTCGTCGTGCACCCCGGCGTAATAGAGCGCCGCGACGCCGGCCGCCGAGCGGGCAAACATCGATCCGGAGGAGTCGAGCATGTAGCGAAAGCCGCCGTCGGAGTTCTGACTGTCGTGGACGTACTTGATCGCACGGTCGACGGTGCTCTTGGGCACCTCGATGCCTGCGTTTCTGGCGGAGCGAAGGGCCATGACCTGACAGATCGTCACGGATAGATCGGCATCGGCCCGGACGGGGTGGTACCGCCAACCGCCTTTTTCATTTTGCGTACGGACGATCAGCGCGACCGCTTTCTGAAGTTTCTCTCGAAGGTCGGCACGCGGCGACATGCCGTACATTTCTCCGAGAAAGAGCGTGGCAAAACCATGTCCATACATCGGGCCGTAGGAGGTCTCCGCCGCGACCAGGCCGGACTGTTCCGAGGCTGAGTCAAGGATGAAGTCCAGCCCGCGCTCAACCTGGCGTGCGTAGCGACCGCGGCCGGGCACGCTGCCTTCGCTGACGAACGCCAGACAGGCCAGTGCCGTTATTCCGACATGCCGTCCGTACTGCGACTGGCTCCCGAAGGAACCGTCTTCTTCCTGCTGGCGTGCGAGCCACACGAGACCACGCTCGATGGACACTTGTAACTGCGCCGTTGGGTCATTGACTGATGCGCCAGGCAGATCGTTCGATCGCAACGTTGTGTGCGTCTGGTTCGGCTGTGTTATTGCGACGGATGGATCTGATTCCGGCTTCTTGGCATCTTGTGCACAGAGCCGCGTTGCAAACAGATCACTTGATGAAGCGAAGATCACAAGCAGCATCGGCAGAAATCTGCCCCATCGAAAACTCGGCTGTCGGTGTGTCTTCGTGTGGAAGATCATGCTCTAGTTCGTCTCCGACCGTCGCGCCGGCTGGTCCGCCGTGCCTGCCGGTTCCGCCAGCGATTGCTTCTTCACCGCGCGTTCTGCCAGCTCACGATAATAGCGGAGAATCTGTTCACGGTATTTGCCGATGAACTGCTCATCGAAGCCCTGTGAGATTTCGTCCCGGTCGCGTTGTGGAAGATAACCCCAGCCGCGAGCGAGTTCCGTCTTCGACGCCTTGCCGCCGGAGGTTTCCGCTTCGCTGGACTCGCTCGGCGCCTGGCCTGCTTGCTGCGCCGATGATGCGCTGACGCTCTGCTTGCCGGCTGCCTGCTCCTGCGAAGTCGGTCGCGGAGTCGGCCGCTTTTCGCGACAGCGTCGATACTGAGAACCGCCGCGCGCGGAGACCTGATTCTTGCGCGCTTCTTCGATCAGCTTGTCGATGCCGGTGAGGACCTGCTGCTGGATCTCCTGCGTTCGAGGCCCGCAGTCGAGTTCTTCAGTCAGGCGCTTTTCGGCCTGCTCCAGCCGGGCAAGGGTTTCCTCGACATGGTCCAGCGCGCTCGACTCACCACCAAGGAGGCGACGCACCAGTTCGGGATCGACGGTTGAATCAGATTTCTCCGTCACATCGCCCGGCTTTGCCGCAGGTTGTGCTTGCGGCTGCGCCGGTTGTGTCGCCGGAGGCGACTGCATGACCAGTAATATCGGGAACAGGATTTTCGTCAGCATTTCTCACCGATCCTTTGCCGCACTTTGCACCATTCGATTCGCCAGTTCGCGGACTTCTCGCTGCCGCTTTCCAAGCGACTCAATCACCTGTTGATCCAGTTCACTACGATGCTCCGCTTCCGAGATCCGCGAATCGGCCGCTGCCGTATCATCGCTGATGTCTGACTGAAGCAACTTGAGTACTTTGAGTTCCGCGAGCGTCGGAACTGGCTTCGAAGCGGTGGGCTGGCCGGCGGTGCCTGTTCCGCCGCCGGAACCCTCCTGCACGAACTTTGGTTGTTTGTCGTCCGAGCGTTCGCGTGCGGATTCTATCAATCGGAGCAGATCACGCAGAATATGGTCCTGCTCGATAAGGGCTTCGTCAGCGACGTGCGCCGAAAGCCGTTCGGCGGACCTCTCCATCGCCGCAATCACTCGATCCATGAGATACCCGTAAACCAAGCTTTCACCGAGCTGCTCGCGAACCTGAGCGGCAGGTTCAAGCAACTCACCTTGCGATTTTGCCAGCCGGGTAAGTCGGAGCTGGTCCGCACGCGATAACTCCTCTGCAGATTTGAATCGCGCATCCTCCTCCGCTGTCTCCGTGCGGACGACCTGCTGCTTGCCGTGCAGGCCCCTCAGCGCTTCGACAATTACATCGAGCGATCGCTGGCCGCGTTCCTCATCGACACGATCCTGAAAATCCTGCAGTGCCGCCAGGGCCTCGTTCAGCAGGTCGCGCGCGGTCCTCTGACGTGTCAGCGCGTCATCCATCGCACTCTGATCGAGCCAGCGTGAAGCCGTGGCCATCTCTTCGGCTGCCAACTGAATCTGTTCTCGCGAGAAACGCGCATCTTCGTCGTCCTGCTGAAGCATTTTCGCGATGCGGCGGGCCGTATTGCCGAGGCTGGTCTGCCGATCGGCCAATTCTTCCTGTTGCAGCTCGCGATCTGCCGCGTCGCGCGCCGCCTCCGTCCGCTCCATGAGGGTTTCCTGTAAGCGAATCAGCTTAAGCAGCCGACCGCGAACATCGGCAAGGTCGCGTGACAGTTCGGAGAGCTGGCGGTTCGGGCGGTCACCGAGTGCGGAGATCATGGCACGAAGCGCGGCCGCTGCGTCACGCTGGGCCTGCGCGGCGCCGGAATGCTGTGCAGACTGCAGCGCTCCCGCGGCCTCGTCCATCTTCTCCAGCAGCATGAGTCGATAACCCACGTTCAGCGCATCGCGAAGCGCATCGGAAGTGGCCCGATCCTTTTCTCCCTGGGCAGACGACCAATCCTGCATCGCTGACATCACCTCTGCCATTTCACCGCGCAACTGCATCTGCGATGCGGTAGTCCTGGCAAACTCTCGCGGCGAAGTCAGTTCATGAGCCGGCATCGCGACGCGATCCGTCTGACGAGTGCCGCCCGCACGGGAGGCCAGCGAAGGCGGCTCCGATTCCGATGCGGGGTCTCCGGTGCGCCGAGCAAGCTGCATGGTCTCGCGTTCCAGCGCCTCCTGTCGGTCCAGCCCCTCCCGCAATCGGCGTACAAAATCTTCGTACTCGTTCCACTGCTCCATTTCTCTCACCAACGACTGCAGCGATTCGATCAGCTCGGTCTGCTTATTGCCGGCTGCATGCAGTTCGCGCTGCTGCTCCTGGGACAGTTCCGACCTTGCTGACCGTTCGAGTGATGATGCGGCTTCGTTCAGTGCATGCGGTGCAGTCTGGCTCAGTCGTCGCGAGAGCCGCTCCGCCTGCGCGGATGCCGTAGCTGCTCCTAGGCGATTCTGATCTGCACGGCGAACGAGATCGCCCAGCGCTTTGATGTGTGCCTCGTTCGCTTCGCGCAGTCGGTGGAGACCCGATGCAAGCTGTTCGGCTTCACTCCGCTGAGAATCACTCAGGGCGATCTGCCGGGCAGGTCCTGCTTCGAGGGCAACGGTCTGATCGCGGGACTCAAGAAGCGCGAGGATCATCGTCCGAATCTGCTCGCGTACTGACATCAAGTCCGACTGCAATCGTTCTGCGTAGCGCGCGGGAGAGATGATCAACACCCGTCCGATCGCTGATCGACTGGGCTCACGAGATTCGTCGCCCGGCGGCATTCGATCTCGCGCTTCCGCGAAATATTCGAATACTTCGCCGACCGACGGATTCATCGAGGCAAGCTCCCAACGATGGGTCAGTTCGACGCGCAAGGGAGGTTCCGTCGGATTGGTCTCCGGCAGCAGTGATGCCTCATGATGGAGTTCACTGCCTGCCCTTCCGTAGCGAAGGCCAACGTATGCCAAGCCGACATCGTCGTGCGCGATGATACGCATTTCAATTCTTGCTTCGGGAGTCGCCTCCACGATTGCTTCCGGCTCGGTCACCATCACCACGGGCGCTGTATCCGGCCTCACACGCAGTCGGTACGTCGGCGTCGATCGGCTCTCTAACCCTTGCGAATCAACCAGCCGAACCCTGAACGCGCCCCCCTGCCTTGTCGGAAACTCAGCGTGCAACGTGTGCGCAGCATCATTGTTTCGTTGCATCGTGATTCGAGTCCCGTCCTCGAAGACGATTTCGGCTCGCGAAACACCAATACCGGATATGAGCTTGCTCGGGAGCACCTCGACTTGAATGTCACTCCCCGCCATGGCTTCGGCGTCATGGTCTTCGAGCGAGTCCTCTACGATCGGCAGGTGTGCAGCATAGGATGGCGGCTGGATACGAAGCCGCGCCCACTCGACTTCCGGCCGGTTCACTACGCGCAGCAGGAACGGCGCCAGAGAGGTATCGTCATCACCGGCTCGAAATGAGTAGCGAACGGGCTGCCGCAAGTTTTCGAGCGAGAGGCGATAGACGCCATCGGCATCGCGGCGCAGCAGCGAAGTTTCGGCGGGTTGCGATCCTGCCTGCCACATCACAAAACCACGAACCGCCGGACTATCACCCTTGAGCAGGCGCATTTCGACCGTAAATGTCTCTCCAAAAGCCACGACGGCGTCCCGCGTGATCGGCTCGATTACATGTTTTCGAGGCCACTGTGCACCGGACATCGGCCTTGCAAATCGGTCGGCGCCGATCAGTACCGCCCAAGGCACCCACCATCCGATCAGGAAAACGAGCCCGCAACTCGCGATCGCCGCAAGCAGCGCGACGGCTGCGGAGCGAAATCGAACCATGCGGGCAGGCACCGTTAATCGAGTGGCACGGTCCGCTTCCTCAACGATTCGCGACCACATCTCTCCCGATACACCTGCACGGTCGCTGACGTGGCTGATCGCCGTGGCCCACACATCTCGTGTCGTACCCGGCAGTCGCTCCAGCGCCACGACAAGCTGCTCAAGCGGGATAGGCGTGCACAGCGGCTTCCAGATGCGCCGGTAGGTGTAGATGCCCGCCACCGATGCCCCTGTGAGCAGAAAACCTGTTCGCACCATCGCCGGAAATCTCACCAACCAGTCAAGCAGACCGGCGACCAACAAGCAGGCGATCGTCGCGACGATCAGGCGTGCCCATCCCTCCAGGACCAGCACGATGCGAATGTATCGCCGGATGGATCGCAGCTTACGGATCAGCCGGAGTTGCGGTGTCTCACTGTCCTGCCGCAAGCCGGAAGGATCGGGTTGCTGATACGTGTGCTGAGGTGGCTTGTTCATGCGAGCCCCCGTGCCCGACGCAGGGCCCATTCCGTCGAAAGGAATACGAAGAGAAGACTGAGAATCAGCCAGGTATCCCAGATGGACTCCTCGACGTCATCGGCGATCTGTACGCTACGGTCGGCCATCGCCGCTGCGAGCTGCTTCAGGTCATCGCTGAGCTGATAGAAACTGCCGCCTGTTCTGCCGGCCACCAGGCGCAGCAGCTCGTGATCGGCCTCAAGGCGGGCCTGTTCTGGATCGTGTGGCGCAACCGTGATGGAGCGCGTCAGCGTTCGCGAGCCGGCAGTGCCGAATCTTCCCGGCAGATGGGGAGCTGAAGCGGTCAGCGAGAGATTCCCCGAGCTGCGCGGAACGAACTCTCCCTGCCAGAGCCGGTTCGTCCCAGGCGGCGGGCTGAGTGACAGTCGGTCAACCAGCAGATTCGACGCATCACGAACGGTGATAACGGCTTCCGGAAGCTGCACTGCCGGCGCGTCGTCCTGCAACGACAGCCGAACGCGAACTTCGTCGCCGAGTTCATACCGACGTTGATCCGTTTCCAACCGCCAGGGATTCGTGCTGCCGAGCTTCTTTCCGCGCGCGAGGGTACGGATGATCTGCAACCAGATTGTATCGTAGTAGATGTCACCGGAGTACTGCCGCCAGCGCCACCATTCATCGCTCCCGGAGTAGAAGGTTCGGCCGACACCGAAGCGACCAAGCACGGCCATCGGCAGTTCGCCTGCTTCGACGCGCGCCGTCGGATGCACGGCCAGCACCGTTGCGCCCGGACGGGCGCCTGCCACCACCGCATACCAGAGGAAACCAGGCATTGCAGAATACGTGTGTTCATTGCGAACTTCGTCGGCTTCCAGCCGCAGCAGCGTGCTGAGACGGCCCTCCGGAGTCCTGCGCGGCAGGAAGGGCTCCGTCAGTGAAACGTCATGACGGCCCGTGAAACGCGGATCGATCTCCACCGGAAGCAATTTTTCGAGCGGAGTCTGCCGGAGACTGCGCGGCATGTTGCGTTCGCCGGCGAGGAAAACCAGCCCGCCGCCGTCGAGGGACACGAAATCGACGAGCATCGACTGTTGAACCGGTGAGAGCCAGTCTCCGCGCGGGTCGACATCTCCGAGAATGACCACGTCGTATGCTCGAAGTTCTTCGACGCTTCGGGGAAACCTGCGGATCGGCAGCGTACCTTCCTGCGGAAAGCCGGGAGTGGCTTCCAGGAGCAGGCAACTGCTTTCGATGTTCGGCTCGCGCAAGAGCAGATTCTTGAGATAGCGATACTCGAATCGCGGATAACTCTCCACGTAGAGCACGCCGATCTTTTCATCGTGTGCCAGGAGGGTCGTCCGAGCCTCGTTGTTCTCAATGTTCCGTTCGCCCGGCAGCGGCACGATACGGACGACCAGTCCGATCTGTCCGACGCGATCGGGTTTAAATTGCAAATCGCCTTCCAGTTCGGCCTGCGGCGGGTGAAGTTGACGATTCACCGAGGCCAACAGGGTGCCGGTCGCCTCGTCGCGAAGCTCGACCGTGAGATCGGTCCGGCTCTCGATTCCCCTCAGCGTCGCCCGGTACTGAACGCTCACCGTATCGCGCACAAAGACCTCGTCTGGCGACCAGACGGACGTCATCGCTGCATCACACCGCACACTCGTGGAACCCGCCGCTACTGCGTATACGGGGATGGACCTTGCAGAGGCCTGTGCCAGCACGGGCTCAATCTCTACCGGCTCCGTCTGTCGCCCATCGCTGATCACCACGACACCCGCGACGCGACGACCCTGCGTCTCGCGGAGCACCTGCCGAATGGCCCTGCCGAGGTTCGTCCGCGACTCATCCGGCGACAGCGTTTCGAGTGCTCCGAGAATCTCACCTGTGTCATCAACGGTACGTGCATCGCCGATGCGAGCTGTTCCGATGCCGAACGTCCAGATACCCAACTCGTGCTTCTTGACAATCTCGCTCAACAGCCCGTCTTCGACTTCCGAGAGCTTCGCAAGCACCTTCTTCCATCTCGATGGATCCTGTGAGCGTGTTGCGATGAGAGACAAGTCATGAGTGGGATGAGATACTCCTTCAGGATCATTCGCTTCATCATCCGCCGACATACTCGATGAACGATCGAGCAGCAATGCGACGTAAGACGGCTCGACCCGAGTACGACTGAGAACCAGCATCGGCCGACCGCAGATGAAAAGCACGGTCATGACTGTTCCGAAGCGCAGCAGCATCAGCATCCATCGCGATCGTGCTGGAAGGATTTCACGGCGATAGACCAGCCAGACGGCCAGTGCCGCGGCTATGGCGCCGAAGAGCATGATCCATGGCGCCGGCGGCGCGGCAAAGCGCAAGGAGACTGCTTCGCCATCGGCAAGACGAATGCGCTGCAAACCCAGCAGCCAGTCCAGTGCAACGTTCATCGACGCGTTCCAAAGCAGGCACCCGCTAGGGTCTCCGCGACCACGGCCGTCAGCAGCGCAAACATCAGCAGTTGCGCGAATTCACGCGGCACGCCGGCCGTTGACTTCGCCGTTACTTCTCGCAGCGAGTCCACCAGCTCCGCACGGGATCCGAATCGCTGCCGGATTGTTTCCCGGGTTGCCTCGGTGAGATCGTGGTCCGTCGTATCAGGATTCACCGCGAACAACCTCGGTTGATCCGCCACGGCCACGCTGTAGAAACCGGGATGCAAAGTCTCCCGATAATTCAGTGTGCAGCCGGTAGATTCCGACTCCAGTTCCGCTCGCAGCGTCGAACCCTCTGGCGTCGAGATCACCGCAAGGTGTCGAGCAAAGCGACCCGGATACCTCAACACAAGCGGTTGCCCGCAGAGCAGATTCAATTCCGACTGGTGATCACCGGCCGCATATACAGTCAGGTTCATCATCAGTGGAACGTAATCCGGTTTTCCGGGCAGATTCGTCCAGGACATGTCCGCAGCAACGAGCCAATACAAAATGCGACCGCGACCCACGGTGCAGCTCACCAATACGGGCTCGCCCGTTGTCAATTGAAGAATCGTGCGCGGAGAGGACTCGGCAGGCCCTTCGAACGGCCTGAGCTTCCAGCATGCCTGCACAAAGGACCGCTGCAATCCGCCGGCGTCATTGCCCGCCAAGTCGATCGTGACTGGATGACGAGCATCCGCTATCTCAAACCGCGGCAATTCACTCTGCTGCTCGAATTGTGCGATCCGTTCCAGTTGAATCGGAAGAAAACCGTCCTTGCGCCGCGCGTATTCGTTGTACGATTCCACGGATACATCTGCCCCCAGAAACAAGACAACGCCGCCACCAGACCGAACGAACTCTTCCAGTCGGGAGGCCGCTGTGCTTGTCAGGCGACGCAGGTTGCCCAGCGCGATCACGTCATAGCTGTCGAGCAATTCGTCATCAAGTCGTGGCTGTGCAATCCGGCGAATCTCAAAGAGCGGTCTCCGCGACGATGCGAGCTGATTCGTGTCCGGCGAGAGTGCCGTCGTGTAGAAAAACAAATCCTCGATCCGAGGACCTTGCGCGACTTCGCGATCTACCGCCAGAACGGAGATCGGTCGTGAGACGTCTACCGCGAGAAATCGCTCGTCATCTGCGGGGAGCGGATCCTCATGCTTCGCTGATCGACGGCCTTCCGTGACGGCTCGAATTTTCGCACGAATCCGATGTGGCCCCATGCGTTGAAACGCCAGCTCGAACTCTCCAATCGCAGATTCATGAGACATGATCGGGCCGATGGGAACGCTGATTACGGACGAGCCGTCGACCGTAACTTCGACCTCGACGCGTTCGAGTGAATGCGAAGACTCGTTGGCCACTTCAACCGCAAACCGCGCGGGAATGCCTACGCCCACGATCTGGCCGGCGGTACGCAGCGACGTAATCGCCAGATTTCCTCGCCGTTGCGAGCCGACGTTCAGAAACACGAGCTTGTCGATTCCCGGCAACGCAATCGAATCAGCAACCGCTGCAGGGTGATCCTCGAAGGCCGCCTGTGTGAAATCCGTCAGCACATAGCAGATTCTTCCGCCTCGCGTCACAGACTCTTCGGTCAGCATGTCGGACGCAATCCGCAGCGCCGAATGCAGATCGTTCATTCCCAAGGAACAGTTCCAGTCGGCAAGAATCCGCTCCAACACCTGCCGGTCGCGAGTCGGACGATCCACTATCGCGGCGGCCGCGGCGCCGGCCCGCACCAGCGCGATTCCGTCACGGACATCCGCCCGCGCAATCAGTTCACCGGCCATCGCCCGGGCCTTCTCGAAGGCCGTGACACCATCTTCGCGAAGTGCCCGCATCGAGAAACTGTCATCGATCACGATGACACGGTCGCTCCGTGTCTCGCCGAGTACGTCCAGCATCGACGATCGGGCTGTAAACGGACGTGCCAGCGTCAGGCCGATCAACAGCACGATCAGAGTTCGAAGCAGCAACAGGAACCACTGCTCAAAGCGAAGTCGATGCCGTGCCGAGCGCTGTGCCGCGATGAGAAACTGCATCGCTGCCCACGGCTCGCGCCGATACCCCCTCATGCTCAGGAGATGGATCACCAGCGGTGCCACTGCAAGACCGCCGGCGATCATGGCAATGCCTGGATGAAGAAACGACACGGTTCACCCTTTCGATGTTCTCCACAACTTCCCGGCGGCGCACCGTCAATCTGCGCTTAGCGCCAGCGCCTCGCTCGCGCCGAACGAGCCGTCAGGTAGGCACTGAGCACTCCGGCGAGTGATTCACCTGTGCCAAAGAGCGCATAATCGGTTTGCTGTTCATGACAGCACCTGCGGAGCGACGTCAAATATCGCTCCAGCTCTTCGAGGTAATGACGGCGCATGACACGCGGCTCCACGACGATCGGCGACAGACCTTCGAGACCGACCAACTGCATCGCCCGATCGAATGGGAACTCCAATTCAGCCGAATCCAACACATGCAGCACTACCGGTTCGTGTCGGCGATGCCGAAGATGTTTGAGTCCGGCGGTGATCTCATCGACAGGCCCAAGAAAGTCACTGACCAATACGATCAACTGTCGTTGATGGGAGGCCTCGGCCAGTTCATCCAGCACGGCGCGGAAAGCCGTAGGCCCCCGCGGGCGGGCAGCGAGCAATTCCCGCGTGATCGTCCTCCACTTCGCGGGATTGTTCGAGGGTTTGCTGGTGCGGTGAATGTGCGTGTCGAACGTCGTCAGCGCAACAGAGTCGGCCTGCTGCAATGCGAGGTAGGCCATCGCCGCGACGATCGTCAGCGCATAGTCACGCTTGGACCAGGGCGATCCAGCAGACTGGTAAGACATCGACTCGGATGTATCCACGGCAAAGAGCAGTTGCAGGTTGGATTCCTGCTCGTGGCGTTTGATGTAGTGCTTGTCCGTACGGCCGTAGACTTTCCAGTCCATGAATCGCAGGTCATCGCCCTGGGTGTACTTGCGGTGCTCGGCAAACTCGACGGAGAAGCCGTGTGCCGGTGACCGGTGCATCCCGCTGATGAATCCCTGAACGAGCAGCCGGGCGCGTAGTTCCAGCCCGCTGATTCGTGCCAGCACCATCGGGTCGAGATATTTTCGATCGTCTTCGATGGCCTGTGCCACGCGACGTACACCTCCCCCCGCGATCATGAACTCAGGACGCGTCGCGCCCCGATGGCGTCCAACTCCGGCGTCGTACTCGTGGGCACGTCCGCAAGCAGACGATCCACCAGCTGGTCGGAGGTGACGGCGTCGGCCTCGGCGTTGAAATTCGTGACGATGCGGTGACGCAGGACCGGATGCGAAACCGACTGGATGTCTTCTATCGTGACGTGATATCTGCCTCGAAGCAGCGCGCGGGCCTTTCCGGCAATCACCAGAAACTGCGACGCTCGCGGACCAGCCCCCCAGCTGACATAGTCTCGCACGAAAGGTGGCGCACCTTCGAGCTGTGGTCGAGTCGCGCGGGCCAGCCGCATGGCATAGCGCATGATATGATCGCCACAGGGAACCTGTCTCACCATCTCCTGCAGACTGAGGATGTCTTCCGCGCTGAAAATCCGCTGGAGGCCGACTTCCGCAGAAGTCGTCGTCAACTGAATGATCTGCAACTCTTCTGCCTCGCTCGGGTACTCGACCAGCACCTTGAACATGAAGCGGTCCAACTGGGCCTCCGGCAACGGGTAGGTTCCCTCCTGCTCAATGGGGTTCTGGGTCGCAAGTACGAAAAAAGGGCGCGGAAGTCGATGGGTAAAGCCGGCGGCCGTCACCTGGTATTCCTGCATTGCCTCCAGCAGGGCTGCCTGTGTTTTCGGAGGGGTGCGGTTGATTTCGTCCGCGAGAATCACATTCGCGAAGATCGGTCCATTGACGAAACGGAGCTGCCGAACGCCGGTGCTCTTGTTCTCCTCAATAATCTCCGTCCCAGTGATGTCGCTGGGCATCAGGTCCGGAGTGAACTGAATGCGATTGAAGGACAGACTGAGTGTATCAGCCAGGGCGCGAATGGCCCGTGTTTTAGCCAGACCCGGTACACCTTCGAGAATGCAATGCCCGCGGGAAAAGAGACTGATCAGAAGCTGATCGAGAACATCTTCTTGGCCGACGATCGCTTTGGCCAGTTCCCGGTGAATCTGTTCCCGGCTGCGACCGAGCGCCTCGATCGCCTTTCGTTCATCCGCACCAAGATCCGCCTGCTGTTCGCGTGGTTGATCTGACAATGGACTGACTCCCCACAGGCAAGGACCGGCTAATCGATTCTACGCCTGGTGTCGCTGTACAATCTTGCGATCCCCTGGGTCGGCTACCGAAACACGCCCGGTCGCTCAATTCCTTAAATATCGACGCCTTACGAGCATCGAGGGCAGCGGAAGGCACGATGAACCGGGGGCTTGGCCGGGCCGCCTTGAAACAGGCGAGGCCGTCCCCCGTGGAATTCGGTCCCGCGTTGATGGGTTATGCCAACCACCAAGCGCGGCCTGTTGGGGGGTAAGCAAGTACTGCATGATCAATCAGGACCACATGCACCCGGTGCAGTCTCACGGTGCCCCACGCGAGCAGACGCGGATTTCAAGCCATGAGGCAGCATTATCAGTATTGAAAAAGGGGATTTGCGGATGAAATGGCACATGTACGGCGGGCTTCCCGGAGTCATCGTACGAGGATTGCCTCCGGACGGCAGGCGATTAAACTAGCCCCCCGTAATCATCATCGGGTGCGCGAGGATATCATGAAAGTACTCATCACCGGCGGCGCGGGCTTCATTGGTTCACATCTTACTGAACGACTACTCGCCCGTGGATACGAGATTACCGCTCTGGATGACCTGTCCACCGGGAGCTTGCGGAATCTCGCTGCCTACATGGACCATCCGAAGTTTCGCTTCGTCCAGGACGATGTTCGCAACAGCCAGACGATGCACGTCCTCGTTGAGCAGTGCGACATGGTCTATCACCTGGCCGCCGCGGTCGGCGTGCAACTGATCGTGGACGAGCCGGTGCGGACCATCGAGACGAACATTCACGGCAGTGAAGTCGTCCTGGCGATTGCCAACAAGTTTCGCAAGCCCGTCCTGATTGCCTCCACCAGTGAAGTCTACGGCAAGAGCGAGAAAGTTCCGTTCAAGGAGGACGACGATACCGTCTTCGGCACGACGCGATATTCGCGCTGGTCGTATGCCTGCTCCAAGGCGATCGATGAGTTCCTCGGACTGGCCTATCACCAGCAGTACGGCCTGCCGGTGGTCGTGGCCCGGTTCTTCAACACCGTGGGGCCGCGTCAGACCGGTCGCTACGGCATGGTGATCCCCCGTTTCGTGGAAGCGGCGCTGCGAAATGAGCCGTTGATGATCTATGGTACAGGCAAACAGTCGCGTTGCTTCGGCTACGTCGGCGACGTGGTGGATGCCATCATCGAGTTGATGCAGAACAAGGAGGCGCCGGGTCGAGTTTACAACATCGGGTCGACGGAGGAAATCAGCATCGACGCCCTGGCTGACAAAGTCATCGAAATGACCGGCAGCAGGAGCAAAAAGCAGTATCTTTCCTACGAGGCCGCATATGGACGACCCTTCGACGATATGATGCGGCGCATTCCCTGCCTGGATCGTATTCGGAGCATCATCGGATACGAGCCGAAGACGAACCTCGCCGAGATTCTACGCCAGGTCATCTCAGAAAAGCGCGAAGCGATGGCCCGTGAAGGCAAGTAACCCGCCTTCGTCAATTTCCAGGATCGACTACTTTTATCCGGGCGAGTTGGCGTCGCGACATGGCCCGTCGTTCCGCGCGCCTGTAAAGAGATGTGTTTCAGCTTCGACGAGCCGGTCCGCTGTCGAGCCGGAGCCGCTCCCGTCGCGTTCGAGCATCAAGGAAGGATGTGATGTTCTCTAACAGATAGCCGATGATCGGCCCCCAGTCATTCGCACGGCAGAGTTGATATGCAGTGCGGGCATCGTTGAACGCAAACCAGCTCGGCCATGTGGTGCGCAGGCGCCGGCCGCCGACGCGCAAGGCCCACAGGAGGTCGCCGGGCAGGAAGCGCAGGAAGCGATGCTTTGGGTAGTCGTGCACGGGTTCGACGGGTTCGCCGCGCGCCAGACGATAAATCATCATCGGGAAATCGATGCCCACCGAGGTTCCCATGTGGAAGCTCTCGGGAAAACGCGGGTTGATCTCCATCAGTTTGACACGGCCGTCGCGAGGGTCCTCAACGAAATCAAAATCGCAGATGCCGGTCCACTTCAGCGCGATCAGCATGCGGTGAGCATCGTCAAGGATGTCGGGGCGGTCCGCAGCGTAGTTCAAAATGCTGCTGCCGCCATCCGGCGGGTACATGCGCGTCTTGCCGTAGACGATTCCCGCAAGGCGTCGCTGATGGTCATCCACCAGCATGTCGACCTTGTACTGCATGCCTCCAGGCGGCACAAAATCCTGCAGATAACTCTCACCGAATTCGCCGGTGATTCTCACGAAGTTCGCACGTACATCATCCGGACCGTGACACCAGACGATGCCGCGTGCGCCGACGCCGATCGACGGCTTAATCAGGATGGGCCATCGCTCGATCTGCGAGAGTGCCTCGTCGAGCCCGCCTTCGCTGTCGGCTGGAAACCAGGAATCGGGAATCGGCACGCCCGCTGCAATCGCCGTCTTCATCGTGGGTATCTTGGCATAGGCATCGAGAAAGGTTTGCAATGGAGGCATAACAAGTCGCGTGTGACGACGGATTTCGTTCTGAATCTCGCAGACGGCGAGCGCCCCATAGTGCCCGACCGGGAAGAGAACGTCGATCGGCCGACGACGGAGGAAATCGATCAGCCACTGCTGGAACGCCCCTTTCTGACTACGCGTTGATGGATAAAGATGTCGCTCGCGACAGCCGCGCGAGTAGAAGCCGCTGTTCCAGCGCTTTTCGCTACCCGCAGCGACACGAAGGCCGCCGCGCGCCAGCGATTCGATCAACGGAAGCGCCGCCTTGGCTTGGGCTTCCATCACAAAGACTGTCGGACGATGATGGCTCAAGTGGATTTGACGCCGAATGGGTCAGTTGATAAAGCAGAGCGTACGCGCATCTAACGCGCCTCAGGGCAGCGATCTGCTGCACGAACTTCCCCGGCGACGGCCTGTTCGAAAACTGCGGCCAGCTGCACGGCAATCATCCGGCGATCGTAGCGGCCGTAGGCCACTTCACGTGCGCGACGGCCGATCGCCTGACGCTCCTCGGGGTGATCCGCCAGGTAGCGAATCTTTTGCGCAAGGTCGGCTGCGTCACCGGGCTTGCTGGCATATCCGGCCCCGTCGGCCTCGACCATCTCCGCCGTCGTGCCGGGAAAGTTCACGATGGCCGGAATTCCCGTAAACATATAATCGAATATCTTATTCGGTGTGACCCAGCGTGGACGAGTGATCTGTTTAAGGATCATCAACCCGATGTGACAGGCGGCCAGGATGCCGGGCAACTGAAGCTTGGGAACCGGGTCCAGCATGTGCACGTTCTTCAGATCACGCCGAAGAACATCCGCCTTCAGCGAGTCCTTCATCTTGCCGTCGCCAATGAAGACGATGGCAATATCGGGACGATCGCGAAGATACTCCGCGGCATCCAGAACCTGAAAAAGCCCGTTGGCGTCGCCATGCGCGCCGGTGTAGATGGCAATCGTCTTGCCAGATAACCCGTGCTTTTGCATGTAATCGTGATCGGGCTTCACATCGCGGAAGAGCCCGCCATCGGCGCCAAGCAGGATCGTCTGAAGCCGCTCGGGCGGGTAACCTCGCTCCAGCAGACGGTCATGAAAGCCCTTGGATACCAGCAGTATCTTCCTGGCCTTGCGGTAACTGAACAGCTCGATCCACTCCCAGACCTTGTATTGCAGGCCCGGCTTGATACGTCCGGCATCGAGAAGATCTTCGGGCCATAGATCGCGGACCTCGAACACATACGGCACACGCTTGAGCGCGGCGCCGATGCGACCGGGAAAACCGACCGTCAGCGGAGTGCTGGTGGCAAAGATCAGGTCAAGTCGTCGCTCGCGGAGACAAGCGAGGAGAGCCAGCATCGCAAACTTTGCGAAACACCAGAGCCGGGACACGACCCTAAGCTTGTTGCTGTAGTATGCGTTGCAGGCGACGACCTTGATGCCGTCGATGTACTGTGTGCGAAAGAGCCGCCACCAGGGCATGCGCGGCAACGAACTCTGATCGTGAAGACCGCAGATCATCGTGACCTCGTGCCCCATTTCGACGAGGTATCGGCCGACGTCGTAGCTGCGTGTGCCGCTCGTGCCTTCGTTGGTCACGAAATGCTGATGAATGTACGCAATCTTCACGTACTCGATTCCTCGTTGAGCCAGACATGCGTGGTCAGCGTCATTGGAAGGTCCGCCGTGGCAATCACTTCGAGCGTCGGACGCGGCAGTTTCTCACCGTAACAGGGCGAGTGCCAGCCCATCGGCCGATCGCCCTCCACGCCGCGCCGGACCTGCATGCGCGCTTCCGGCGGCGCCGCAATCACCAGCGACACCGCACCGGTCGGCAGATGGATTCGCAGACGGCCTCGCTGCGCATCCAGTTCATACGGATAATCGGGCAGATGCCAGCGGAGTATGGCCTGACGCCGCCCTTCACCGTCAAGTTCATCGCGGATTTGCCAGTTACCATCTTTCAGCAATCGTACCTCGCGCCGATGAAGAACCTCCCACGGCTCGCGATCGTAGGCCTCGTGTTCACCCAGGAAGACATCGTCACCATGTTCGATGCATCGCCCCGTCGGCCAGGGCAGCCATAAGAAGCGCGTGACCAGCTCCAGCGGCCCCTGATCGTCCAGTTCTATGGAGTTGTGCGCCGCAATGTCCTTGAAGTACTTGCCCAGCGCCGGAGATTCCGGACAGAAGTACTTATAGCTTCCGCTGTCGCCGAGCAGATTGATGCCCCGATACCAGAGATCCATGTGCAGCATGTCCACATGGTCGGGACGATCGCGATAGGTATGGCAGCGGATCATGCACCAGCTGTCACGGCCGCGCAGCGTGTAATACCCTCCGGCGTCCAATCGCTGTGAACTCGGCGGCATGGGCTCCATTTCGCCCGCCAGCGCATTCTCGCCGAAGAGCCAGAGCAGCATCTCGTTCCACGGACCATCCGGAAGCAAGCGTCGACGTGCGACCAGGTACCGCGCCGCCTGTGCCGTGGCTCGGTAGTCTCGATAGTCACAGGAGGACAAAGGAAGCACGAGGGCTCCGTCGTTCGCACCGTAGTTGGGAACGTCGCCGCTGTCGTGATCCAGCATCTGCAGAAAGAACTCCACGCCACGCGCGATTCGCCGGCCTGTCTCAGGAGAAAACGGCTCACCAGCCTGTTCCAGCAGCCGCGCGGCCCAGAGCGTGTCGTGCAGCATGACACGATGGTAGTTCAACGAATGCTGGATGTAGGACCCATCCAGATAGATCTGCCGGGGAATCTGAGATTCATAGATCTCACGACCGCGTTTGAGCCAGCGCTTGGCACCGCGCAACTCCGGAAAGAGCAACCCTATCGCGATAAGACCCGCCGCCTCACTGAGCGCATGATTGTTCCTCTGGCTGACCGCGAAATCTATATTGCGATCTATCCGTTCGGTCTGGAGCGCGATCGCCTTCACCAGCATCGACACCCGTGGGGCCGTTGTGGCGGATGAATTCCAGAAGGCATAGAGGCCAAAGCACCAGCCGAATAGCCGGATGGCCGTTTCCTGTCCGCACTTCCAGTTTGGCCCGCGATTTGGTGGGTTCTGTCGACACCAGGATTCCACGAGCTGCCAGAAGGCCTCCGGATACGCATCGTCGTGCGTCAGGGCGTAGGCCCGAGCCAGCCAGAAAGCAGCTGCGAAGCGCGACGGCTCCCAGACATCCTTGATATCGCCGAGTGTTGCCGAAAAGGTCGGGTAATCGCACCAGTGTGTCTCCGTTTCATGTCTCCCCCCGGTGAATGGATTGCGCAACCAGTCCGGCGGCCAACCGAGGTCACAGACGTGACGGCTGTAGTAGAGAAATTTTCCATGACAGAAATCATCCGCTACTCGAATCGTACGTTCGACGCCGCATTCGCCGATGACTCGACGGAGCAGCTCAGCCGACGGCAATCGACCCTGTGGAAAGAAGAAAGGCGCGCCGGCTGAATTGCGATAGGCGCGATACCCTTCCGCATCGTCCGACACGCCCTTACGCAGAACCTCCGAAAGCCCGATCGCGTCCCATGGCATTGGCGGAAAGCGCCTCTTGAGCAATCCGGTATGTTTCTGAAGCGCGTAGCGCGCACGGAAGAAGATCCAGTCGGCGCCGACGAAGCCGAGCAGATGACCCAGCATCGAAACTTTTTTGTGCAACGGGATTGATTTCATACGATAATGCGCGAGTAATCGCGTGGCATCTTAACCGGCGTTAAAGCCAACGGGCTCCACCGTGATCACCCTTCCGTCATAATCACACACCGCCTGTCCGCTGAAGTGAATCGTTGAGTTCGGAGACGCACCGCGCGGAAGTACGAGCGAGCCGAATTGAAAGTAGGTCTCATTCCAGCGATCTTTACGCGCGCCGAGGACCCGTTGCCAATCGCTGCCGTCCGTCGAGAGCCAAAGCCCCGCTTCACGACAGCGATTGACCTCCGAGGGCTCGATCGAAGTTGACAGCGCATAGATCGATCCGAACCGACAGGCGTAGATGCAGCTTCCATCAAGCTCGGCTAGCCGCTCCACACGGCCATCGGACTTGTCAAGCCGCATGACCGCGTTTGGCTCCTTCTCTGTGTCGGTTCCGTAGATGATGTGATCGCCGAAATCAAACAGCTCGACGGCCCGGTAGCGCTGCTGCCCTTTGACCACCCACTCAAATCCGCCAAAGTCCGAATCGAGCAGGCCGATCCCGGGCTCGTGCTCGTGGTCGCCTGCCAGAATCCAATACTTCCCGAGTGTGGCGTCATGGATGATGTTGTGAACATGGCGTATCTGTCCACCCTCGAACACGTGCGCGACCTGAAACGACCTCCCGGCATCCCGCGAGGCGAACACGTGAATCGGCTGGCGATGTCCGCGGGCAGACTTGTACTCGCCCCAGAGCACCTCACCGTTGGGACCGGTCGTGAGCGTCATCGGCGGCGCGATCGATTGTCCGGCCGGCACCTCCACACGGGAAGGCAACAGCTCGGTCTGGCCACGCGAACCGAAATAAACCCCCCGCCGATCGCAGGCCACCAAACCACCATTCGGCAGCACGGTCAGTGCACGAATCTCGTGCCGCAGCAGCCGGGTCGTCAGCCGCGTAAGTTCCGCTGCCTTGCGGATCCCCGGGTTGGGTAATCGGGCGATCTCCTGCCAGGACTGTGCGTCATCAATCGACTGGAGAATTCGTAAGTGCCGGCTGATATAGAGTGCGCCCTTCGCATCGAAGCAAAGCGCGCGGCCGGATATTCGGCGCAGGATTCGAAGGGATTGTGCAGCATGTGAAGTGGCCGTGCTCATCTCGCCAGTTTGATCGGCTGCTCCTGATGCGCGGACTGTACGGCGGCAAACGTCGCTTCCATGACATTCTCGATTTCCTCGAACGGCATGACCGGCGGACCACCGCGCGCCACCGCTTCCGTGAGAAGACGAAATTCCTCACGATGTCCTTTGTCCTGCCGGGACAGTTTCATTCGAGTGAAACCAGTCCAGCCGTAGCCGACAAGGCGGCGGAAATTCTCAAGCCGAAGCACGCGGCCTTCGCAGAATACTTCCATCGTCTCCTTGTCGTATGCCTTGTGACCGTTGCCGAAATAATGCAGCGTGCCGATTGAGCCGTCAGCAAATCTGAGCGTGATGGTCATCTTGTCATCGCGGATAGCCAGTCCCGCGGATTCACCGATGCGCGTGGCGTTTACCGCAATCACCGGGGAGCCCGTCAGGTACATCATGAGGTCGATCCAGTGACATCCCTCGCCGATGATCCGCCCGCCGCCTGTGCGATCGTCCTGCACCCAGCTGTCCGGCGCCACGATGCCGGCATTCACCATCATGCTCATGCACATGGGCTGGGTACGTGTCGAGAGGAGATGCTTCATCCTTCGGGCGTGCGGAGAAAACCGCCGGTTGAAACCGACCAGCAATTGCAGGGCGGATGCCTTCTCGTGAGCCGCACGCACGGCAGCCAGCTCCTCGGCATTCAGGCAAAGCGGCTTTTCGACGGCGACGTGCTTACCCGCTTCCAGTGCTTCGATGGTCATTCGGGCATGCAGGTCGTGACGGGTCGTGATCACCACGAGATTAATCTGACGATCCGCGAGCATCTCTCGATAATCGGTGGTCGCCTGTTCGAAACCGAACTTTCTGCCTGCATGGAAACCGCTCACCCCGCCGGCACTGGCGATCGTGCGTAAGTGGACAGGACAACCCTTCAACGCCGGCAGCAGTGTCATCTTCGCGAAGTTTCCCGCACCGATGAGACCGATCACTGCCGGACCTGCCGGCGCGGCCGCCGTCAACGGACGAGGCAATGCGACGGTTCGCGTCTGCGTCGCAGGCGCCTGCGGATACGTCAACACGATACCCAGCGCGTTGCGATCGTCGGTCAGGGTGCGGTAGGCCTCATCCGCCTGGCTGTGCGGGATGCGCCGAGAGATCAGCGGTTCGACATTCAACCGGCCCGTGGAGAGTAGTCCCAGCACGGCGGTGAAGTTGCGCTGCTGTGTCCAGCGCACGAAGGGAAGCGGGTAATCCTGACCGCGCTCTTCGTACTGCGCGTCATAACGACCCGGTCCGTATGAGCAGGAAACCTGGAAGCTTAGTTCTTTCTTGTAGAAATCCGAGCGATTCAGTTCGAGACCGACGACACCCACGAGGACGATCCGCCCCCGCTTGCGGCACATCTGCGCCGCCTGTCGGATGATCTCGTTGCTCGGGGTCGAGGCCGTGATAAGGACACCGTCCACGCCGGCACCACCGGAGAAGGCGACGGCGGAAGCCACCGGATCAGCGCCTCCGCGTACGTCCACCGTCTCGGCGCCAAACTGACGGGCGAGCGCCAATCGCGAGGCGTCGATGTCGATGCCAATTACTCGACACCCATTGGCGGCCAGTATCTGCACCGTCGTCAGCCCGATCAGCCCGAGACCGACAACCGCGATGGATTCACCGAGCGTTGGCTCCAGAAGCCGTACACCCTGCAGTCCAATGGCGCTGAGCACCGTGAAAGATGCTGCCTCATCGCTGACACCTTCCGGTATTTTCGCGCAAAGATTCTTCGGTACACAGACGTACTCGGCATGCGGGCCGTTGGACGCCACGCGGTCCCCCACGGCGAAGCCGGTCACACCCTCGCCGACCTCTACGACGGTACCCGCGTTGCAATAACCCAACGGAAGCGGCTCATCCAATCGTGAAAAAACTGCCTCCAACGTCGGCAACAGCCCGTCGGTTTTGATCTTGTCGAGCACCTGTCGCACTTTTTCCGGCTGGGCTCGCGCCTTGGCAATCAAGCTGCCCTTGCCGAACTCCACGAGCATGCGCTCCGTGCCGGCGGAGATCAGCGTCGCGTGCGTGCGAATCAGCAGGTGCCCCGGGCGCACCAGGGGGCATGGCACTTCCGGCACTTCCACGACGCCGGTCTTTAGACTCTGTAATACCTGCCTCATCAGCGATAATTCCTCAACGTTGATCGCGACTACTTTATCTGTTTGCGCCGGAACTGACCCCGTGCCCGACCGGGTCAGCCGCCTCCGCAAGCAGTGAAAGATACGCGTCGATGCGTTGTTCATCCTCCGTGGTCAACATCCCGACGCCCGATTCCTGCCGATCACTCTTCCCGCCGAGCGCCTGACGCACCCGGACCTCAAAATCATCGAGGTCCCTGGTTCGGAACAGGATGGTTCCTTCTGGCCGTTCGACCGCGTCGCTGGCGACTGCCGGCTTGCCCAGGTACAGGGCTTCGCGAATCGAGTTGGCATCACCATCGGTATTCGTCGGCCTCGCGAAAACGTCGCACTCCGAGAGAACCGGCACGAACGGGCCGCTGACGGTATTGAATAGGATCGCGTCCGCTACTCCAAGCTCCGCTGCACGGTGCTTCAACGCTTCGAGCCGGGCCTCGTCTGCCGGGCGATGATCCCAGAAACACACGACAATGCCCAGCCGCGGGTAGTCCTTCTTCAAACGCCCTGCCAGTTCGACGAGCAGATCGAGACCATAAAGGTCTTCACCGCGATACCACTCGACCTTACCGTTCGCGGCGATCACCGGATCGTGCGATTCCGTGAACGACCAGACCGCCGGAGCCACTCGCGAATGATCAGCGTCCGAAGGATCGGGCGGCAGAAAGCCCGGTGACCAGTGCAGGCGGGATTCGTTCACGCCCAGTCTGCGGGCACTTTCCTGTAGCCGTCGGCTGACGCAGACGACACCGTACATCCGCCGAAGTGCGAAGCTGGCCAGCCACTTTTTCAGCCCGCCCTGTTCGACCCAGTCCGGAAGCGCTGCATTTCGCAATCGCACCAGCACGCGCTTTCTGCGAAGCGCCGCCATCAAGGCGCCGATCACCCACGCCGAGAGTCGTCCCGACAGGATATAGATCGCCGGCTCGCGCGCCGTGAAAAGGTATCGCAGCAGCCAGGTTTTTCGGCGTCCGAGCACTGGAACAATACGCTCGCCGTCACCCACGTTGCTCGTCGCGTTGTAGACACGATAGGAAATCCCCCGGCGCTCGAGCAGCGGGCACAAACGCTGAACATGAATGCCGACACCGCCGTAAGGAGGCGGATACGAACCAAGGATCGATAGAGATACTTGCGTGCTCAATACGCACCGATCAACCACGAAAAGTCGGTCTGAAGGATCACTGCGACTCCCCGTTGAGATAGAACCTCTGCCATAATGCCAGGTTCAGAAGCTTATAGAGCAGGAACCCGTTGTTTCTCCGCCCGGCGATGTGCTCCGCGATGCAGGCCTCCAGCGCGGAGCGATCGAACAATCCTTGAGAAAGAACTCCGGGGTCCAGCAGAACGCCGCGCATGTAGTCGGCGAGCGGTTCCTTGAGCCAATACTCGAATGGGACGCCGAATCCGGTCTTCGGCCCGTCGAGAATGTCGTCTGGAAGTACCCCGCGCAGCGCGCGACGCAGGATCCACTTCTTCTGAGCGTGGCGAATCTTAAGCGAAGCAGGGAGCCCCATGGCGTATTCAGAAAGGACTGCATCGAGAAACGGTACGCGAATTTCGATGCTGCATGCCATGGTGGACTTATCAACTTTCTCCAGGAACTGATCCGGGAGCAGAATCTGGCTGTCAACGTAGAGCATCCGTTGAACCGGATCGAGCTTACGGAAGCGCTCATACTGTACACGGTACTGTCGAAACGGATCGCTCTCCGAAAGGCGCTTCCTTGCGTCGGCCGTGAGCACGCGGGTCGGAGGGCTCCCGTAAAATTCCTGTGTCATGAGCAGGGCCATCCGCATCGCGGGATCACGCTGACCCATTGCCTGGAAGAACCGCATGCCGCGGTAAAACTCCGGCCGGCGCGGAACGATCGCCGCCAGCTTCGGCGCCGCCCAGGCCACGACGCGCCAGAATCGCTCATGCGCGAGTACGTTGTACCGGCGATAGCCGGCGAAGATTTCGTCGCCGCCGTCGCCCTGAAGGATGACCTTGATCTCGTCACGAATACCCTCGCAGAGCAGGTACAGCGGGATGTTGGCCGCGTCGGAAAAGGGCTCATCATGGGCGCGCACAAGACGCTCGATGATGTCGGGCATGTTGCGCCCGGCGATGTGCAGTTCTTCGTGCTGCGTGCCGAAATGTTCGGCCACGCGCCGGGCCTTCGGCAGTTCGTTCACGCCGCGGTCAAAGTCGAACCCCACCGAAAAAGTACGCAGTCGCCCCTGATAATGCCGACTGGCGAAGGCAGTGATAGCCGATGAATCGATCCCGCCGCTGAGAAACACCCCCACCGGCACGTCGCTGATGAGATGCCGCCGAACCGCAGCTTCCAGATGGTCGTGAACTCGCTCCGTCGCGGTTTCAACCGAGTCCCGCAGTTGTACGACCTGACCCGCATCCCAGTATGGCTTGATCGTCCGTCCGTTTGGAGAAACGCTCATGTAATGCGCGGGCAGCAGCCGGGAGATCCCTTCGAAGAGCGTTCCGTCACGCAGGCAGTTGCCGTAATAAAGATGCTCATGAAGCCCGGCCCAGTTCATGCGCCGCTCAACGCATCCGGATGCGAGGATCGCCTTGATCTCGGAGCCAAAGACCAACCCGTTTTTCGTCGCGTGGTAATAGAGCGGTTTGATGCCGAATCGATCGCGCGCGAGGTGCAGGGTCTGCGTCGGCACGTCCCAGATCGCCATGGCGAACATGCCGTTGAGCATCGCGAACACATTCGTGCCCCAGCGGCGATATCCTTCGAGCACGACTTCGGTGTCCGATGTCCCGCGAAACGAAACGCCCATCGACTCCAGCCGGGCCCGAAGCTCCGGGAAGTTGTAGACCTCCCCGTTGTAGGCGATCCAAGCTTGTCCGTCGTGCGAGCACATCGGCTGATGACCGGTGGGCGAGAGATCGATGATGCTCAGGCGGCGATGACCGAGTGCTGCCGGGCCAAGCATCTCCAGACCGCTGTCATCTGGACCGCGGTGGCGGATGGCCTGCTTCATGGCGCACAGCGTGTCTGCTGAGGGTGGTGTTGCGTAGTCGACTATTCCACAGATGCCGCACACTCGATTACGCCCCGTCGGTCTGGACGACTTTTCGTCGCGATTTATCCAGGCAGTTCTGATACAGCGATGCCAGGTTGCGCCCCATCGCCGACATGCTGAATCGCTGGCGGATGGTCTCATGGCCGCGCGACCCCATTTCCCTGCGAAGCGCGGGATCTTCCAGCAATCGGCAGAGATGCGCCGCCAGCCCCTCCGGATCATTCATCGGTGCAACAAAGCCCTCGCGGCCATGCGTGATGAGTTCGTCCACCCCGGCATAAGCCGTACTGACTACGGGAAGGCCAACGCACATCGCTTCCAACAGACTGTTGGCCACGCCTTCGTAGTTGGAGGTCAGGGCCATGACATCCGTCGCCGCCAGGATGTCCGGGATATCCGAACGACTCCCGAGAAAGACGACGCGCTGGCCGACACCCAGCCGATCAGCCATCACCGCAAGATCGCGCTGCTCGTTGCCGTCGCCGTCGCCCACAACGAGGAACCGCGCTTCGGGAAGCCGTCGATGAACTCGCGCCGCCGTCTCGATGAAGAGTGGATGGTTTTTCTGCGCGCGAAGGCGACCGACAATGGCCACGGTCGGACAATCCGGCGGGAGCCCCAGCCGCACTCTCGCTTCGGATGGACTGTAGGATGATGTGAACGCCGATGGATCAATACCGTTGTACACGACAAAGATGTTTTCCGGGCGGGCACCCACTCCCCGGACCATGGACGGGACCGTCGCCTTTGAATTGACGATCCAACCGGTCACGACATGATTGACCACCTTGTGGCAGACTCGAAACAGCCCTTTGCCGTCGTACTCGCAACGATATCCCGCAAATACTACAGGCACTCCTGCAAGTCGTCCCGCCAGGCCGGCATAGACGCCGGACATGCTCATCCATCCGTGTACGACGTCGAAACGTCGGCGGCGAAAGTAGGCAGAGAGCTTGATGACAAAGCGTAACGGTTTTCCGGCCTTGTCGAGATGCACGGCGCTGGCCGGCGCCAGCAATGAGGGGTCGTATTCACTATCGGCGCGATTGTAATAAAGCAACTCGACTTCATGGCCGAGGCGCATCAATTCCCCCGTGGCATAGAAGGCCTGACGCTCCGCGCCGCCGCGGATCAGCGAATCAATGACGATCGCGATTCTCATTGAAGGATAGACTCGGCGGGCTCATCGACGAACCGGAGGGTAAGTCGCTACGGCATAAGCCGGAGATGGCGCCGTGTGGCCGTACATTTGATTCAAGTAGCAAAGATACCCGCAGCATGCCCCCAGAAACGGCCACAGGAATCGGTCGTACATGAGCACCGCTACGACACCGAACGCCAGCGTGATCCACAAAATAGCCATGATCATGTTCACGGCGGCCAGATCGCGCTTGGGCAGCGCAAGCTTGCGCGTTCGACGTATCAACAGGAACATCGCAAGCTGACTCCCATAGTATAAGCCGAAACCAGGCAGTCCCGTGGCCGAGAGTGTCTCCGAGATCGAGGAGTGCGTGTACTGTCCCAGCGATCCGTAGCTTTTGCCCAGACGATGCAGTGAAAAGCCGCCGATTCCCAAGCCCACGACGGGATGTTCTGCGACGACTTCAAGCGACTTGAAGAAATAAACGTAGCGCGGTTCCTTTTCACGAGCATCCTTTTCGGTGACGACGGATTGCAAACGGAAGAAGAACGGAAGCGTTGATACATAGTAAGTCGTACCGGCGAGGACACCGATTCCCATGACGGTCAGGAAGAGCTTCCTTCCCAGGTTTCCCTGGCCAGCTTTGCGAAAATGATAGAAGTAAAGTGCGGCACTGCCTGTCGCGAGGCCAACCATCGCCGTGCGGGAGCCCGAAGCGGCTACGAGGTAGAGACCGGCGATCATCGCCAGCGAACCGAGGATCTTCATCAGCAGACTCTTGTATCCCATCAGGCAGGCCATGCCGCAACCGATGACCAGCACGGAAAAAATACCCAAGTGATTGGCGTTGGACAGCAGCGTCTCAGATGCCCGCGCCTTGGCCACGGCACCGCGCTCACCGCCTGCATACTGTGCGGCACGAACGATGCTCTCCCGGCCTTCGGCGATGACGATGATGCTGGTAATGCCGATAGCCAGACAGCAGAAGAGAAAATCCTTGCGGGTGCGGACACACTGAAAGACCACGAAGGTGATCAGGACGACTTTGAGCGTCGTCTTCCACATCGTCAGGAAGTACTCCATTTCGATGGTGACGAGGAAACCGGTGCAGGCCCAGATGAAGTACGCCATGTAGAGGGTGATGGGCCGGGACCATCGAATGGGTTGCCCCATGATCATCAGGCCGACCACCAGCCAACACACCGAGAGGCCGACGCCGACCAACTGCGGAATCCAGGAAAGCTGCTCGGATGCAGAACTGGCCAGACACACACTACCCAGGAACAGACCGGCGGCTACGCCGAGGAACGTCGGCATGCGGCGCTCGGCCTCTTCCGGTGCGGCTGTTGATTGCGCGGGCACCTCGTAGTAGGGGTACGCCCCGGTAGGCATCAACGTCGTGTTGTATCCGGTCAGATGCGTCATGAGTCGCTAACTGCGTTTCAAAGGTCTATACGATGCCTGCGAGTCAGATGATGTCTTGTGCGGTTCAGCGGCAACGGGCTCGTACCGTTTCATCCTGCCAACGACGGCACGGGTTCTCGCGCGTTTCGGATACGAGCCAAGCGTCGATCCCAGCTCGCCAGTTGCAGACAGGCCCAGATCAGGCCTGACACATTTCGCCGACCGCTCACGTGGTCGCTTAACATCTGTTCCAGGCATCCGCGATCGAGCCAGTCGCAAAGACGCGAGCCGCCGCCTCGCAGTTCGTCATAGGCCCAGTCTTTCAAGCTGGTACGAAACCATCGTACCAGCGGAACGCCAAAACCTTTCTTGGGACGATCCCAGAGCGAACGCGGAATGTACCGGGCCAACAACGCCCTCAGGAGCCGCTTCTTTTCGCCGCCCGCCGTCTTGAAGGATGACGGTATTGCGGCCGCAAGTTGCACCACATGATGATCGAGAATCGGTACGCGGGCCTCCAGCGCGACGGCCATGCTCGCACGATCCACTTTTGTCAGTATGTCGTCCACGAGATAACAATGCAGATCCATCGCTCCGGTCAGAAGATGTCGATCGCGCCCGGGAAGCCGCGCCGCTACCTGTCGTCCGATTGCCAGCAGCCGGTCCTCGCGGGCCTCGCATCGATGCAGGTCGCGATAGAGCCCCGGCGGCCAGATTCGGGACCGCATGTAATACATCGGCAGATCCTCGAATTCGATCAGTTGACCGATCCGGACGCCTTCCGGGCCGAGCATTTTGAGTGAGCCGGCTGCCATCCGGCGCAGCGGCCGCGGAATCCGATTCAGACCCTTGAACCATCGCATGGCTCGCGTGTCATAGTGATTGTATCCCCAGAAAAGCTCATCACCGCCGTCGCCGGAAAGCGCGACCGTCACTTTCTGACGGGTCATTTTCGAGAGCAGGAGCGTCGGGATATTCGATTCGTCGGCGAACGGCTCGTCGTAATGATCGCCCACCGTGCGGACGGCGTCGAGTACATTCGCCTCCGAAAGGTATTGCTCGTGATGTTCCGTGTCCAGATGTTCTGCGATTCGCCGTGCCGCCGGGGCCTCGTCCCATTCCGGCTCACTGAAACCGATCGTAAAGGTCTTGAGCGGCCCCGTGTGAATCTGTCGCATCAATGCTACCACCAGCGAGGAGTCGATCCCTCCGGAGAGAAATGCGCCCAGGGGCACGTCGCTGATCAGCCGATACCGAACCGCCTGTGTCAAAACATCGTTGAGCTCGTCAAGTATGGCTTCCTCGCCGGAGAAGTGTCGAGGCTGTGCGTAGTAGTCGAGCGGATCCCAGAAACTCTTCACCTGCGGCTCGGGTTTTACGAAGTCACAAAACAGTAAATGGCCCTGGCTCAGTTTGCGCACGCGCTCGTAGATCGAGAGCGGTCCGGGGATGAAGCCCTGTCGCAGGTAGTTTCGCAGTGCTGTGTGGCACACGTTCAGTTCAAGCGATGGCAATGCTGACAGGGCGGTTAGTTCAGATGCGAATGCCAACTGCCGACCATCCCAGTAATAGTAAAGCGGCTTGATGCCGAGACGATCGCGGCAAAGCAGAAGTCGCTGCCGACGTACATCAAAAATGCCGATCGCGAACATGCCACGAAAGTTCTCGGCGAACTGTTCCCCCCACTCGTCGTATGCCGCGAGGATGACTTCCGTGTCGCACTCACTCGTGAATTGATACCCCTTGCCCTCGAGTCGCGTGCGAATCTCGCGAAAATTGTAAACTTCGCCGTTAAAAACAATCACCGCTCCGCTGCGCGGACTTGTCATCGGCTGATGACCGGCGTCAGACAGGTCCAGAATGCTCAGCCGCGTCTGCCCGAAGGAGATACTCGTTCCGTCCGGCGTGACGTGGTGCCAGGTGCCCCGATCGTCAGGGCCGCGATGATCCAGCATCCTCAGGGCCCGCTCAAAAACGGCAGGATCGTCGGCTTCGCCGCGAAATGTTACTTTTCCGAGTATTCCGCACATGCTTGTGTCGTGCTCAACAGCCGCAGCTCGAAGTCTCCGTTAGTCCTCATACCCGTACTTTGCACGGTAGTAACGAGTTCGCCGCTTGATCTCATCAATCTGATCTGGTGTCAGTCGCTCGCGCCATGATTCATCGAGTCTTACTTCGCTGCTGCTCTGGAGCCGCATTCGATTTCCGATCACGTGATGCGCCGTTTCCCGGAAATTGACCGGCCCCTTCATCGGCTCCAGCCCGGCGAATCGGGCCAGCTTCGCCAGAGTGCCCTCAACGTCCGTGCAAAGGTCTTCGTAGCGTATTCGCATGCAGCGCTGCGGTCCGAGCCGGGCGAATAGCCGTTCGACATGTCCCGCGTTGCGGTTCCAGTCGCGTACACCCACGCTGAGCGAGTTTCCGCCGTTCTTCATTGTGGAACTCACGAAGCCACAGGAGTTTCGTATGAGATGGACGACCTTGAGGTCCACACCCGGTAGTTTCGCAAGTTGCCATGCGCGGATCGGATCCTTCTGGCCGGAGGCGAATACCTTTTTACCTGTGGCTTCGAGGATCGATCGCATCATCGCAAGATTACGTGCGCGGATGACACTCAGACGCGATCCGTACACTGGAAGGCAGGCAACCAGTCCGTCGCGGATGTCATCCGCGAGGTTGTTTCGAAGCGATCGACTCAGGAGCTGGTTCGACCAGCGGCCGTTGCCAAGAAAGAAGTGGACGTTGAAGCGATCATGCCCGAAGTCGTAACCGCGGGCATTCATTCGCAGTGTGACTTCTGACCAGAAGGGGCACTTCGGGATCGGCTCTCCGCAGGAGCAGGGAAAATCCGGCTGATGGCGCCGCGACGGTATCGGGCCGGTCTCCTCGCCCACGCACACCATGTCCGGATGCGCGTTCAGAAGAAAGGAAAGCAACGTGGAACCGCAGAAGCTCGTTCCGGCAACGAAGAGAATCGGAATCCGTCGGGTATCGTCCAGATCTGTATACTGTTCGACGGCTCTGCCGGTCTGGATATCTGTCTCAGGCATGGCTCCCGCTCTTCTTCCGCATGATTGTACACATTCGCCCGTTCATTCCCTATCCTTTCCGTCCGCGCAGCTCAAGAATGCGAAAGACTCCGGCCGGCACTACGATCGACGCGGCCCCGTCCTTTATGGAAATGGCCTCCCCGCTCAATACGTCCACCAGCAGACCGCCGGCGAGATCGTCCCGAATGCGAATCGACGCGGCACGATCATCCGGATCGAGATAGCCCGAATCGATGATCGTGATTCGCAGTCGATCTTCATCAAGCCGCTGTACCTGCGTGAACACGTGCCCAGAAACCTGGATTGGCATCGCGCGAGCGTTCGACTCAAACAAGCTGCGTACTCGTTGCATTCCTTCCGCCCCAGTTAAACGCTTCGAACCATCGAGAATGTATTGCCCGTCCGTCTCCGCCATGCACGCTTGCGATTCTCCGGGCCGCTTTTCAACGAACGATGGCACCATGGCTGCAAAACCGTAAGGCGTCGCCGGGATGAAGTTCAGGGCGTGGCGATCCTGCTGAAACAAATAGCTGCCGAGGTAATGGGGCGTTGTCGGTGCGCCTCCGCGATAGCCGATCAGCCCTTCGAACAGTGACTGTCGATCTTCCGCACCGGCCTCGTATTCATCGCTGACCCGGCCGCCGAAGGCCTCCCGAAGAAAGGTCGGTCGCGGTTCGTGAAGACGAATGCTGCATGGGGAAAGGCCGAGCATCTCCTTCGGTTTCGGCGGCTTCAGCAGTCCCTTGCCGATCATGTGGAGCAGCAGCTCGGTCGATTCAGAGCCGATCACCGAGAAAGTGCCTGGTTGCTCCGGATCATGATTTCGCAACTGATGCTCGAACATCTCCGCGCCAAGCAGCGCCTGCACCATCTGCCGGCGCAGGAAGGGATGGCCGGTCATGGCGCTCTGCCATTGCCAGAGACGGTTCCAGATCATTTCGTCGGCCACCGTGCGCGCGGACATCCGCCGCACATTGCCGCTCAGCAGCAGCCCAACCCGGGCGGACAACTGAAGCTCCGGGCTGCGCGAGTTCGCGTCTTCCACGCTCATGACCAGCACATCTGCATAAGTACCGTCCACCAGCTTTCGGAAACGAGACATGGCGGAGATGCCCATCCACCAGGCGCACTTCTCCACCAGGACGGCCTTCTTGCCGTGCTGCTTGCACAGGTCCATCAGCGGATACCAGAATCGTTCCAGGTAGCGATCGAGCCGATCGGCGTAATCCATGTTTTCCGAAGAGAGGAACCCAAGGCACGTCTTTGGGCAGATAGCAAGAATCGCCTCCGCCGTCGCCAGCGAGATCATCGGCTCGCAATTGTGGCCCACGGAAACAAAAAACGGTACGCCGGCCTGCTCACACGCCGCCAGCAGTCCCGGCACCTGCGAGGGCCGAAGGCGGCGTTCATGCACCTGCTTGGCGCGAAGCGTGAAGCCGTCGATTGGCTCATCCGTCGCCAGCGTGATCGTGACGGCGAATTCGCAATTCGGATAAGGAAAACGCTTCCGGTAGAAGTCCACCGTCTTGAACATGGATGCCAGGCGCTGCGGCGTATCCGGTTGCCCCGCCGACACGACATGCACATAGCGCGCGTCTCGCTCTGCCGTTCCCTGATACGCTGCTATCTGTCGGCGGACAAGTTCGAGGTTCTCGGTGATACGACGCATCTTCCCTTCGCGTTCCATCCGCGTCATCGCGCGATCCCAACGGCCGCGCAGTCGAACGTGGTAAACATGATCATCCCCGTTCGGCGATGAACCCAACAACACCGACGGGCCATCTTCCTGCACAGGACCCGCGCTGAAATTGGTGAACCCCAGCGGCGAGATGCCGGTCCTCAGCAATCGACCCTTGCGATCGAATAGGAAGAGCCGCCGGCCGTTCAGCGCGAGCACTTCGACACCGTCCTGCTCCGGATCGACATCCATCGCCATTAACATACTTTGCGAGCCGCCGCTTCCGTCACGAAACTCAAAACCCTCAGATTGATCCCAAAGCAATGTACCATCGCTCGTCATGACCCGTATGCCGAATCGGTTGTGATAACATGCCCCCAGCAGAAGTTCGCTGCGCCCGTCTCCGTCGAGATCGGCCATGTGCAGCGAGAACGGATACCACGTTCGCCGGCGCTTCGGATCCGCTTCGGTAAGCCGCACACGCCAGAGGCGTTCGAGCGTCGCGGCGCGGAGCGCGAACAACTCACCGGTTGAAAGTCCGACGACGACTTCGTCCACACCGTCCCCGGTTAGGTCTCCGGTACGCACCAGCCGGATCACGTTCTCAAACGGCTGCAATCGGAGCCGCTTACCGCCGGCATCCAGCATGTACAGATTCCGATCCACACCGCCGGCGAAGACACGCTTCGTACCGCCCACGTCGGCGATGGCCACTTGATAGAGCGGGACTTCGCAGGTGAGATTCCAGATCGGCCGGCTGTCGGGTGCCAGCGCCAGCAACGTCCCGTCGGCCGCGGCCACGAGCACCTCGGCCCGCCCATCCCCGGTCAGATCACCGACTGCCAGATCGTACGGGAATGCTCGCCCGTCGTGCCGCCAGATTTCAACGTGATCCGCCCATCGCAGAACACGAACGGAGCCATCGTAGCAGGCGCCGATCATTTCGGAACGGCCGTCGCCCGTCACGTCTGCACATGCGACATGCCAGGCGCTGCCGCCGAATGGAATCGCCGTTACCGTCTCGTTCGGCGCGCGCGCTTCCGCAATAGAAGACGCCAAAATGCAAATCAACAGGATTTGTACGGTCACGCTATGTGATCCCTACCCGACGCCACCGAGCCCGCCGGGCGCAGCTTACCACGGACACGACCGGCAAAACCGAGCAGTCGGGATCGCTCCTCAGCGCCCAGTCCGACCAGTAGTATCAGTGCAAGGAAAACCACTTCGCCGCCGGCGATCGAGGTCAACAGATTCCACCACTTGTCGCTTCCGATTTGCGAGGAAACCAGCCACGTGATCACACAGGCCGCCAGCCCGAGCGCAACCGGGCGAACCAGCCCCTCGAGCACGGCACGGAGGCCACCAATCTGCGTGACGCTGCTACCGTAGAAGAACAAAGTCATGCTCATCAAAACTTGCACCGTGTAGAGACAGATGGCTGCACCCACCAGGTTCGCATCGGGAACCGTGAACAGGTACACCGCTGCTACGGCGAGCCCCCCGGCGCCGCGAATGAAGATGATCGGCACAGTCGCGCGCATGCGACCCAGCCCGATGAGCACCTGCTGCGAACTGGTGGACATGGCCAGCGGCACCTGGGCAAGCATGACGGTATACATCAGCGGAACCAGCGAGACGAACTCCTTGCCCAGCCAGAGCTGCAAGAACTGGTCGGCGACCACCAGCGGCACGATACAGATCGATACGGCCGCCGCCGCAGCGTACTTGGTTGAAGTCAGCAGCAGCTTGCCGATGTTTTCAGTTGCCCCGCGCGCGTCCATCGTGCTGACCGCCGGCGTCAGCACGTTCGTCATGTTGCGGATCAGCAGAAAGACCATGGTGCGAAAGGCCCAGACCGCGGACAGCCCGCCGACGGCCTCCATGCTGAGCCGCTTGCCGATCAGAACGCGGAAACCCTCGAGACCCAGGACATTTCCACCGGTGATCAGGAGGCCGCCCACGGCAAAGCGACCCAGCACGCGCAACGAAGAAACCTGTACCATGCGCACAGACACGTGAATGCGCGGCAGCGCCTTGCGCAGCGCCTTGCGACAAAGCAGGCAAGTGCCCATGGTTGCGAGCACCTGCGAGAAGACAAAGACCGTCACACTGCCGTAGCCGATTTTGAAAAGAACGATGACCGCCAGCGTACGAAGAAACGTGCCGAGACTTATGTGCGCCACGACCAGATCGAAGCGCTGAATCGCCTCGAGCGCCGCCCGATACGCAAGCATCGGCGCCCCCACAACCAGCGCCAGGCAGACCAGCGCGAAGCCAAGTGTCCCATCCGCATGGAGCTCCGGGCCGATGTCCGGATCGTCCAGGTACCAAGTGCGAAGACTCCAGATGACGCAGGCCGCCAGCACGCCGAGCAGGGCGTGACAGGCCAGGGCGGAATTGAACGTGATGCAGACCTGGTCCGGATTCGGGCTTGCCAGGTCCTGGGGAATGTACCGTTGCAGCGCGCGATTGATGGACTGCCCGAGTGTCTCGGTAACCGTGAACGTCGCCAGCAGCATGGCCGCCAGGCCGTAGCCGCTGGGCCGCAACTCGCCGATCACGATCGGAACCATCACAAGCGATGCAATGCCGCCTACGAGCGTTAGCCCGTAGTTCGACAGCACGTTTACGATGATTCGATCGGCCTGACGCATTGGTCCCAATGGCTCGCCGGTTTATACCTTGCGCACGAGAATCGCCGCCAGGCGTTCCCTCGATGCGCCATCTTCCGACGTGCTCATCGCCCGCGTCTCGAACGGAATGACTTTTGCCAGTTCTCGAAGATGACGCTCCACATCCGCGCGCGTATCCTGTTCATGCCCTTCATAGATGAGGAATCCCCATGGAATGCGCTGCAGTGCCTCCACCCAGCCAATGTGTCCATGCACCGCCAGATACGAGATGGCACAGCCCTGCATCGAATTACGCAGCCAGGCGGGCAGGTCTTCATCCAGTCGACGATCATGCTGCAATTGGGCACCCGTGGTCGAAAAACGCGTGCAACCCAGCGCCAGAAGGAGGCGCTGTGTATGAAGCACGACGTTGGGAAAGTCCCATCCATGACACCACTTTGCACCCCAGCGAAGATACTCAGCAATCATCATCCCGATGTTGCAGCCGACGTCGAGCACCAGCCGATCCTTCACGGAAACGCCGGCCTGTTCCATGAGCTTGAGATACAGCGGCGATCGTGACTGCACCGATCGCTTGGCCGGCAGGTTGACGGCAGGAATCGACTGGTAGAGGAAGCGCCCGCCGCCCAGCAGCCGGCGACCGCCAAAGTGGGAGTCATCGGCTGCCAGCCGTGCGGCCGAGTCCAAATACTTCTCGTAGTCTCCGGGAATGAAGTTTTGAAAGTCGATGTAACGAAATCGCCCATCGCCGTCGATCACCGCATTCCCGTTGCAATCGGGCGGCTGGAAGTCGATGCAATCGTATGCGCGATTGGCCACCGTCTTCAGCAGGCCCTCCGTTTCCATCGCGCGGATCTTTTCGACGCCTGCTTTGCATTCCTCGATCGTCGGTGTGCGCCCTTTGACGTGTTGCATCACGTAGGCCGTCCAGACCTGCCCGCCGCACTCGAGTTCGACGAGGTCGTAGATGCGGGGGCCGACGCCTTTCTCGTAAAGCATGTTGCCGGCCAGCAGCAGGTATCGATCGACAACCTTTCGCACCAGCCCAGCGCCGTACGCACTGACCCCCACGCCACCCGCCTTTTTTAGCAGTTTCAGGCCTGCGTCTTCGGGATACTCGTATCGAAGCACTCGAAATACAGTGCGCTCGATCGAGTCCGGAGGGAGGTACAGCGCGATGGACCCCTCAAAGAAAGACACGTTGTCGCGCTTCAGGAGTTCCAGCAGGACGTCAACGGTAGGGATATCACACGAAGGAACAGGAATGCGACGAACCGACTGATACGGGAGCAGCGATTCCCACTGCCCTGTCCCGCCACGAAAGCCGGACAGCAGGTGACGCCAGTTCAACGAACGGAGCAGGTAGTACTCGAGCCGGACGCGATCCTTGGTCACCCGGGCGGCAGACCACAATCTGGGAAATCGCGTTTTGAGAAAGGTACGCATCAAAGAATCCTCATCGCCCAACTCGCGGACATCGTCCGGCCGCTCACTGTCCCCGCAACCACTTCACAAACTCTGCAATGCCGACATCGATTTCCGTTTTCGGCTCATAGTCCAGTTCGGCACGGGCCAGCGTGACATCCGCATAGGTGCGTTCGACATCACCCGGCTGAGCAGGCAGACGCTCGATGATCGCCTTTTTGCCCAGCGCTCGCTCAATGGCAGAGATGAGGTCGCTCAGTGAAACCGGCCGCGATTCACCGAGATTGTAAATATGAAAGCCGCTGCATCGCTCGATCGCCGCCAACACGCCGGAAAGGATGTCGTCGATGTAGGTGTGGTCTCGCATCATACTGCCGTCGCCGAAGACCGGGATGGGCTTGCCTTGCTCGATCAAGCGGCAGAATTTATGGATGGCCAGATCCGGCCGCTGGCGCGCACCGTACACGGTGAAGAATCGCAGGCAGGTGATATCCATTCTGAAAAGATGATGGTAGGTGTGACAAAGCAGCTCGCCCGCCTTCTTCGTTGCAGCGTAGGGCGAAATCGGGAAGTCCACATTGTCCGCCTCTGAGAACGGCACCTTACGATTGTTGCCGTAAACACTGGAGCTGCTGGCGAAAACAAGTTTGCCGACTTTCAGCTTCCGCATTGTCTCCAGGATCACAGACGTCCCACCGACGTTGACATCCTGATACAAAAGCGGCTTCTCGATCGACGGCCGCACACCTGCCCGGGCTGCCAGATGAACCACCAGATCGCAACCGGTCATTGCCGCTTCGACCACCGCGGCATCACGGATATCTCCCTCCGTCAACTGAAAATTCGCGTGTGGCAAACAGGCAGACAGATTCCTGCGTTTGATCACCGGATCATAAAACGAGTCGAAGTTGTCCAACCCCACGACCTTCCGGCCCATGGCCAGGAGTCGTTCGCACAGGTGCGAGCCGATGAATCCCGCCGCTCCGGTTACCAGTATCGTCTGCGTCATGACGCTACAGCTTTCTCTGGCGACGACGACTCACTTGACCGTCGGACGACCTACGCTGTGGTACTCAAACCCCTGTGACCGCATGAACGATGGGTCATAGAGATTTCGTCCATCGAAAATCACCGGACGCTTCAGATGCTTCTTCATCAGCTCAAAGTCCGGCACGCGAAACTCCTGCCAGTCGGTGAAAATAACCAGGGCATCGCATCCCTTGAGCGCTTCGTATCCGTCTTCAAAGTAGGATATACCGTCGTCGCCCAGCTCGCGCCGGGCATTGACCATCGCCTCAGGATCGTGCGCCCGGATCGTCATGCCCTGCTCGCGAAACATCTGAATCGCCGTCAGGGCCGGTGCCTCACGCACATCATCGGTCCGGCTCTTGAAGGACAGCCCCCAGACCCCCAGCGTCACGCCCTTCCGATCCTGCGCGAAGGCGTCCAGCACGCGTTGTGCGAAAAGCCGGCGCTGCTTCTGATTCGTCTCCTGTGCCGCGACAGAGATGAGCGGTGAGTAATCCACCTCCCTCCCCATGCAGATCAAGGCGCTGACATCCTTCGGGAAGCACGATCCGCCGTACCCCACGCCTGGAAAGAGGAAAGGATGGCCAATCCGCGAGTCTGAGCCAACGCCCGCCCGCACCAGTTCCACGTCCGCCCCGTAGCGTTCGCAGAGATTCGCAATCTCGTTCATGAAGGAAACCTTCGTCGCCAGAAGTGCGTTGGCGGCGTATTTCGTCATCTCCGCGCTGGCCGGGTCCATCACTAGGATACGCTCACGCTTCCGCATGAACGCGCCGTAGAGTTGCTTCATGATCTCCACCACTGCCGGGTTGGTCGTACCGATCACGACCCGGTCCGGCTTGGTGAAATCGTCCACGGCCGCGCCCTCTTTCATGAACTCCGGATTGCTCACCACGTCGAACGGATGCTGCGTCGACGCCTGGATGGCAGAGGCCACACGCTTGTGCGTTCCGACCGGCACGGTGCTCTTGGTCACGACGATGCGGTAACCGTCCATGAGCTTGCCGATCTGACCAGCCGCTGCGATGAGTGCCGTCAGATCAGCACTACCGTCGTCCGCCTGGGGTGTCCCGACGGCCAGGAACAGGATCAGCGAGTTCGCCACCGCGTGAGATAAATCGGTCGTGAACTCCAGTCGGCCGGCTTTCGCGTTGCGCTGGACGATTTCCGCAAGACCCGGTTCATAGATCGGAATCTCACCGCGCCGCAGCGCGTCGATTTTCCGCTGGTCCACGTCCACGCAAATGACGTGATTCCCCACATCGGAAAAGCAGGCCCCCGCTACAAGCCCGACATAACCGGTACCCACCACGCTTACTCGCATCTTCGTGTACCTCGATCAGTGACCGTGCCCGGCTGCCACCTGAAAAGGGTCGCACGCCGAACTCGAATCGGTTCGAGCCGCTCAACAACCTGACTTAGCGTTCTGCTTCCGGACAGACTCCGTCCCCGTCAGCCGCGCCGGGCAATTTTTCGGAATTACTTGTCTAAACTGGACTTGCGCACGGTTTACGTGCCCGTCCAAGGGCTCTCATGATATCGGTTCTACCCTGTGAGAACTACAGACCGAAAGGTCTCGGCATCCCCGATCGCCGTTGGGTTTCTACGAAGGATGCAAGCACGCGGTTTGATACGTCTGGGCAGGCAAAAGGGCACAAATCGAGGGCATATCGCGGACCGGCAGCCGAAGAATGATCGCTGTGGCGTGCTTATTACTTATTGTTAATAAAGAAGTTAGTTGCACCGGATCAAGATGCTGCGTGGGGTCAACTCGATAACGATGGCGGGTCCATCCTCTCAATCGCCTCGTCCGATACTTCAACACTGACCGACTGCCCGAGCATGGTCACGTTGAGCACCAGCCGGACCCGGGACATCCGCCGCACGACAATGCCTTCCACACCCATCAGCGGTCCATCGACGACCCGGGCCCAGTCGCCGATTTTCAGCTCAGGGTGCCAGCGAAGTGACACTCCTCCCAGCAGCGCCTGATGAATCTGTCGAAGCTGCCGAACAAGCTCATCCTGCCGTCGCACGGCCAGCAGATTGGCAACGCGTCGCGTCTTGAGCGCGCGATGGCGCTGTTCCTCCGTCGCGTTAAAGAACAGATAACTGGGAAAGACTGGAATCTCGCTTCGGCTGATTCTCCGCGTCCTGATGCTTCGCGTACGCCGCTCCTGAAGCGGCAGGTAGCAGTAGACACCAACGTCACGCAGGTCCGACGCGAGCGCCTTTTCGTTACGCGGTCGCGTGTGCGCCACCCACCAACGGCCCTCCAGGCCATCCGGGATCGCATCTTCCGCCGAGAGCGTGATGATCGGTGATTCCATGGTTAACACGTAACAAACCGGACGGCACTTTTCGGACATCTCAAGGACTCATGCCCTCGCGGCGATACCACGCCACCGTCCGCTCAAGCCCATCGTCGAGACCTATGCTCGCCTCAAAATCGAACAATCGTCTTGCCCGACTCACATCCAGACATCTGCGCGGCTGACCATCCGGCTTGGAGGAATCCCAAGTGACTTTTCCGTCGTAGCCAACGACCCGCTGAATTTTATACGCAAGGTCTCGGATTGTAATCTCATGACCCGTGCCGATGTTAACCGGCTCCGCACCGTCGTAGCGCTGCGTAGCCAGCACGATGGCCCGGGCGCAATCCTCCACATAGAGAAACTCGCGGCAGGCCTTTCCAGTTCCCCAGAGCACCACTTCCGGAAGCTGACGCTCGTGGGCCTCTGTGAATTTACGAACCATCGCAGGAATGACGTGGCTCGACTCCAAATCGAAGTTGTCTCCAGGCCCATACAGATTAACAGGAATCAAAAAAATGCCGTTCAGCCCGTATTGCGAGCGATACGCCTGAAGCATGACCAGGAGCGACTTCTTCGCAATGCCGTAAGGCGCGTTCGTCTCTTCCGGATAGCCATTCCACAGGTCTTCCTCCCGGAACGGCACCGGTGCATGCTTCGGATACGAACAGACCGTGCCGACCATGACGAATTTTTTTACACCCGCAATCCGCGCCTGCTCGATCAGATGCATCCCCATCGCCAGATTTTCATGAAAGAATCGCCCGGGGTTTGCACGATTGGCGCCGATGCCCCCCACCTGCGCTGCCAGATGAATCACCACGTCCGGCCGCAGGTCGGCGTACATCCTCGCGACAGCTTTCGCCTGTGTCAGGTCGTACTCCGCGCTTCTCGGGACGAGGATGTAATCCTTTGCCACGCCCGTACGGATAAGCTCCGCACAAACGAATCTCCCCAGGAATCCCGCCCCGCCAGTAACAACGATTCGACAACGCGAATGCTCCATGCTTCACCGGAAACGAACAAACAGCCCTTCAGGTGAACATTTTTACTAGATTATGGTCGGCCCACCAAACGAACGACCTAGTCAGTCCGAGCGAGATCGGCGACCCAGCAAGAGCCCTTCTATGCTCAAATCTTCGTCGATGTCGAGCCAGTGTATGCCCTCGCCATCGCCTAGCAGTTCCCAATTATTGCGAGCATCCTCACTGGCATGGCAAAGCCTTGGGAACCAGACAACTGGTACTGACAGGCGTCGCCCATCAACCAGCAGCACGACGAGCTCGTCTTGCGTAACCTCAACGCTCTGTGCTCTTGGCGTCATTTCAACCACCGAAGAACGCATACCATGCCTCCAGGAATCGAGTTTCATTCTCTCAATCCAAGTTCTCGATCTTACGCAACTCGTGAGCGGCAAACCCCCTCTAACGAGCCAGTACAACGGGACTCAACCAATACTTCGCCAGCCGGCGATCCCTTTGAACATGAATGTGCGACGGCTCATTACCTTCGTTACCGTAGAAGAAAAAGCGATACGGACCAATTCGAGCAACCGTCGGCATGTAACATTATACACGGCCGCATCGGAGCGGCAGTGCCTCCGCTAATTTGACTTGTCGTTTGCCCGATGCTCGTCTAACAGTCGCTCTTCCTTCGCCAGCTTCCAGTCATGCTCCACCATCCTCCGCACCAGCTCGGCGAAGGTCACCCTGGGTCTCCAGCCCAGCACCTGCCGCGCCTTGCTTGCATCCCCGCAGAGCTCGTCCACTTCCGTCGGCCGCAGGTAGCGTGGATCGTGCTCCACATGCTTCCGCCAGTCCAGGGCGACCAGGCCGAAGGCGGTCTCCACAAGCTCTCGCACACTGTGCATCTGACCCGTGGCGATGACATAATCATCCGGCTGATCCTGCTGCAGCATCAGCCACATGGCCTCGACGTAATCACCGGCGAAGCCCCAGTCGCGCTTGGCGTCAAGATTGCCCAGAAACAGTTTTTCCTGTAGACCCTCTTTGATGCGCGTCGCCGCACGCGTGACTTTCCGCGTGACAAAGGTCTCCCCGCGACGCGGGCTTTCGTGGTTGAAGAGAATGCCGTTGCAGGCAAAAAGCCCGTATGCCTCGCGATAGTTAATGGTCTGCCAGTGTGAAAAGACCTTTGCGCAGCCGTAGGGGCTCCGCGGGTGAAACGCGGTCGCTTCGTTCTGTGGGGGCGGCGACTTGCCGAACATCTCGCTGCTGCCCGCCTGATAGAATCGCACCGGCAGCTGTGTGTCGCGGATCGCTTCAAGAAGCAGCAGTGTTCCCAGAGCACCCGTTTCCGCCGTATAGACCGGCTGATCAAAGCTCAGACGCACGTGGGACTGCGCCGCGAGATTGTAGACTTCGTCTGGCGTGATCGCGGTCAGCACCTTCCGCAGACTTGAACCGTCCGTCAGGTCACCATAGTGAAGAAAGAGCATTGCCTCGCGATCGTGCGGATCGCGATAGAGGTGCTCGATGCGGGCAGTATTGAAACTGCTCGAACGGCGGATGAGGCCGTGAACCTCATAGCCCTTTTGAAGCAGCAGTTCCGCCAGGTAGCTGCCATCCTGGCCGGTGATTCCGGTGATGAGTGCCTTCTTCGCCATCGATTACAACTTGCAGAAAATCTCCGCGATGCGCTCCGCGGCCCTGCCGTCCCAGAGTTCGGGTCGTCGGGCGACGCGCGGGCCTGAGTCTGCCTGCTTCTCGCTGCCCAAGGCATGATACGCCTGCAAAATGCTCGCCGCATCGGGCTTGCAGAGTTGGTTCGTCCCTTCGTGAATGGTCACCGGCCGTTCTGTGTTTTCCCGAAGCGTCAGACATGGAACACCGAGGATCGTCGTCTCTTCCTGGATGCCGCCGGAATCCGTCATCACCAGCGCCGACTCGGCCATCAACTTCAGAAAATCCAGATAACCCAGCGGCTCCGGCGTGCGGAATCCCGCGATCCGCCCGATCCGCGGCTCCAGTCCCATCGAGGCCATGTTCTTCCGTGTGCGCGGGTGCATGGGAAAGACAATCGGCATGTCTCGGGCGATCTGCTCGAATGCATCGAGAATCGACCCCAGCGTCCGGGCATCGTCCACATTGCTCGGTCGATGCAGCGTCACCACCGCGTATTGTCGTGGCGCAAGCTGGAGGTCCTCCAGCACACTGGACGCCATTGCCCGTTGGCGATTCTTGACCAGCGTGTCGATCATCACGTTGCCAACAAAATGAATCTTTCCGTCGTCCACTCCTTCGCGCCGCAGGTTCTCCACTCCGCTCGGCTCGCTGACCAGGAGCAGGTCGCTGATCGCATCGGTCAGGAGCCGGTTGATTTCCTCCGGCATGGTACGGTCGTTGCTCCGCAGCCCCGCTTCAACATGCGCCAGCTTCACGCCCAGCTTCACGGCCACCAGGCCGCAGGCGATCGTGCTGTTCACATCGCCCACAACAATAACCCAGTCCGGCCGATGCTCCAGTACGACCGGCTCGAAGCGTCGCATGATCTCCGCCGTCTGGACGGCATGGCTGCCGGACCCGACCTCAAGGTTGATGTCCGGTTCGGGAATGCCCAGATCGCGAAAAAACAGTTCGCTCATCCGTTCGTCGTAGTGTTGCCCGGTATGAACGAGCAGCGTCTGGATACGCCCCGTCCGCGCGAACGCCTCCATCAGCGGCGCGATCTTCATGAAGTTGGGCCTTGCCCCGCAGACGCAGATGACTTTCAACATGCACGACCTCAGAACTATCACGCCGGCCGTCAGGCCAACAGGCATGGGCTCATTTTCCGGCTGCGTGCTGCCGCCCACGCCTGAAAGTCGGCCTGCCAAGAGCGGCCAATGAGTTTAAGCCCTGCCTGATGACGAGGATAGCACCGATCGCGCGAGCACACAGGCGCCCTGTCCGATAAGCCCGTGGTGCACTTGCCTGGATGTATCCTCACAATTACAAAGCTGGAATGCGCTCGAAACTGAGTAATTTTCGACCTCCTGCGTTTGTCCCGCAAAAAGCATTCTGCTTTCTAATCCTTCTGCTGCCCGCCTGTGACGCCGCGCGCCATGGTGACATCGCCGAGCAGCCGCTCGCGCCTCTGGAAGCTCCTCCGACGACCCACGAGGTCGGCTGCTTCGCATCGAAATCCATCCCCACCGACCCCGAGCGCTATCCCTACAACCATGCCGCGACCATCATCGAAACTCCTGCCGGCGACTTGCTTTGTGCCTGGGGTGCAGGTGCCCGCGAACTCGCTCCGGACACGGTCATCCTTCTTTCACGCCGCCCTTCCGGCTCTGGCGAATGGTCCAGCCCGATCGTCGTCGCCGACAAACCCGGCTACGCCGATGCCAACCCCGTGCTTTTTGTCGATGACGCCGGACGTATTTACCTTTTCCACGTCGAGATGTTCGGCGATCAGTTCTGCCTCGGTCGGGTGATTGTTCGAACCAGCAGGGACGGCGGACATACATGGGATGCGCCGCGCGACGCCCTCGGCGCGATCTGCACCATGATCCGCAATCACCTCATCATTCTCCGAGACGGTTCCTGGCTCCTTCCCGGCTATCAGCAGGCCATCTACGCCTCGCAATTCTGGCTCAGCAGGAACCAGGGTCAGAACTGGGAATCGTATCCCCCGATCTTGACCCCCCTCGACAATAACTTGCAGCCGGCAGTTGTTGAACTGTCTGACAGCTCACTGCTGGCACTGCTCCGCGCTGCTGGGAAGTCCGGCCAGACATGGGAGGCCCGTTCGACAGACGCCGGTCGATCCTGGTCGCTCAGGAAGCGGCCCGATCTGCCCAATCCCAACAGCGGACTGGAGTTGATTAGACTCCGAAGCGGTGAGCTGCTCGTGATCTACAATGACAGTCGCACGGAGCGCACTCCCCTGGTCGCCGCGCTGTCTGAAGACGAAGGGCTCACCTGGTCGGCCCCGAAGGTGCTGGCAGCCGGCGATCCGCAGCTTTCCTACCCCAGCGCCTGCCAGACCCGCGACGGTCGCATTCATGTCGTCTTCTCTCACCGCCTGACGCACATCGAGCATGTTGAGATCAACGAGCACTGGCTCCGAAGGGAGTAGCTTTGTTCGTCTCGCGGATTTCCGTTCGACTTCCCGCGCTCGACGCTTTGACAATTCGCCGATTCGAGGTTTCTCTACACACCATGAAAGCCGTCGTCGTCGAAAACCACAAAGCCGCCGTACGGGATATCGAGAAGCCCGTACCTCCGCCGGGAGAAGTTCTCATTGCGGTCCGATTGGCCGGCATCTGTGCGACGGACCTGGAGATCATCAAAGGGTATGCCGACGATTCACGTCCGGCGGGCGCGCCGCGCGTCATCGGTCACGAGTTCGTCGGTACCGTCGTCGAGGGTGGCAAATCGCTGGCCAACCAGCGCGTCGTAGGCGAGATCAACTGCGTGTGCGGCAGGTGCGACATGTGTCAGGGCGGCCTCGCCAATCACTGTCGTAAGCGAAGCGTCCTGGGCATCTGCAATCGTGCCGGCGCTTTCGCCGAATATGTCTGCCTGCCAGAGCAGAACTGCGTTCCCGTACCCGACGCCCTCACCGATGAAGAAGCCGTATTCGCCGAGCCGCTCGCCGCCGCAATTCAAATTACCCGGCAGGTTAAACTGGAGAGTCGTACGAATGTCGCCGTCCTCGGCACCGGCCGGCTTGGTCTGCTCGTCGCACAGGTACTGGCGACCACCGGCTGCAAGCTCACGGCGATCGGTCGCCAGCGCGCGACGCTCGCCCTGCTGGATCGTCGACGAATCCGCAACGTGCACATCGACGAGCTGACACACGGTGTGGATTACGACGTGGTGATCGAGTGCACCGGGTCACCGTCCGGGTTGCCCTTGGCCCTGAAGCTCGTGCGCCCACGCGGCACGATCGTCATAAAGACAACCTGTGCCGAGAGAGAGCCCGTCGATCTGACCGATCTGGTCGTGAACGAAGTCACACTGCTGGGAAGTCGCTGCGGGCCGATGCGCGACGCATTAGCCATGCTCGCTACTCGAAGAGTTGATACGACGGGCATGGTTTCGAGGACCTTCCCTCTTGCCGACGCAGAGAAAGCACTGGCCGCCGCAAGCGAGCCCGGGACAATGAAGGTGCTCCTCAAACCGTAACGCCATCGCCTCCGATGCGTAATACGCCAACCAGAGGAAGCGAATGTGACAATCAAGCTCGATCCCAATCTGCCGAAGCTCGCACCACTCGAAAGCGAACTTTTCGAGGATACAGCCCTTCTTAGTTTCCCAGCGCTTAGAGAGATTCCCGGCTTTGCCCACGCCGTAACCACGCGGCCGTGGAATATGGCGCCTCATCGCGGACCGCAGGCCGATCTCGCCGTCGAGCGTCGCCGCCGCATCTGTGCTCATCTCGGCTTGCCATTCGATCGACTGACCGCGCCCGATCAGATTCACAGCCCGCATGTGCTTCGCATCCTGCCGAGCGACATTGGAGCGGGACGCGAGGGCCGGCTCCACGCTATCCGATATGTGGACGGCCTCGTCTGCGATCTGCCGGGTGTGCCGGTGATGCAGTTCTCCGCGGACTGCCCGATCGTGATCGTTGTGGACCCGGCGCGCCGCGTCTTCGGCACGGCACACGCAAGCTGGCGCGGTACGGTCACGCACATCGTCGCCGAACTGGTCATGGCCATGCAGCACGAGTTTGACGTCAACCCTGTTCATCTCATCGCAGGCATCTGTCCGTGTGCCGGGCCCGACGACTACGAAGTCGGTGAAGACGTTCGGCGGATTGCGCTCTCTCGCATTGAAGGTGCCGAGCATTTTTTCCGCCCGCGGTCCATGTCAGGTACATCTGCTACGGCGTCCGGTTCCGTACCCAGCCCTGCCAAGTGGCTCTTTGATATGCGTGCCGCTATCTCATCGCAGCTCATTGACAGCGGAGTGCAGGCGCATCGCATACATATTGCCGATCATTCCACCATGACCGACGAGCGTTTCTATTCGCACCGCAGGGATGGCGCCGAAACCGGCCGCATCGCCCTGATCGCGGGCTTCCGCTCAACCTGACTCGCCCGATAACCACTCTCCAAAAACGAAACTGAAATGATCTCGCATCCTGACCGATAAGCATTTCGTCACGTGGACCTTCTGCGAGAACGCCCATGGCGAAAAAACGCGCCGTCATCCTGTCATCCGGAGGCCTGAACAGCGCAGTAACTACGGCGATTGCCGCCGCAGAGTACGAGCCGGCTTTGATGCACGTCCGCTTCGGCCATCGCGCCGAGCAGCGTGAGGCCGAGTTGTTCGAGAAGCAGGCGGAGCACTTCCGCGTAGCCACGCGACTCATCACAGACATGCCGCATTTCGCAGCGATTGGGGCAAGTGCCCGCATCGCACACGACAAGCCGCTCGAGGATGCATTGTCCGCTGGTGAGAACGAATCTATGTACTACATTCCGGGCTTGATCGGCTCGCTCACAAGTGCCGCATTCAACTGGGCCTCGGCGATCAACGCCTCCGCCATCTTTCTGGGTGTCTGCGAGTGTCTCGGTCCCCCGGGCCCGCGCACCGCTGGCGTGTATCCGGATTATTCCCGGGACTACGCCCAGCTCCTTCAGCACGCATTGAACGTGGCTTATCCCTTTCGCCGAATCACCCTTGAAGTACCGCTTATCGATCTGTCACGCAGAGACATCATTCGTCTCGGCCAGCGATTGCACGTGCCCTTCGAACTGACATGGTCCTGCAACTCAAGCGGTCGCGCCCCCTGCGGCGGCTGCCTGGGCTGTGCGACTCGCAGTCGCGGTTTCCTGGACGCCGGTATCGCCGATCCGCTGCACAACACACTGGCTGTTGTGGCATAAGAGACCAGCAACTCCTCTGAACAATTCCTCGCAAAAAGCATCGTCCAAAGGCGAGGCCATCCTGACCTTCCCCCATGGTTTAGTCCAGTCTCTATGATAGTCCGAGACTGTTCTGGACACACGCCGTGGGCGGGCGGAGCGGAGCGAGGGAACCGAGCGGATCGCAGCCTGCCCACGGCGGTGCGACTCTCTCACCAACCCGCACCGAGCTTTCTGGCCTGCCGAATTCCTGTCCGTAACGAAAGGCCATCGGTTTAAGTGCTGACGTGCTTCCACAGGAAGAGGGGCTCGCCGATTCGGCGGGCCTCTCTTTTTTTATCCGTGTGAACACCCGACCGGAACGCATTTCTTACATCCGCTCAAGCGGCGAGATGCCCAACAAGCCCAGTCCCAGCTTCAGTGCCCGTGCCGTCAGTTCACACAATCGAAGACGTGATGCCATCAGACCGGCATCCTCACACTGAAGCACTGGGCACGACTCGTAGAACGACATGAATCGACCGGCTAGATCGTACAGATACTCACACAGCACGCTGGGCAGCAGGGTATCCCCCACCGCGTCGATCGTCTCCGGCAGTTGAAGAAGCCGCAACGCCAGCGCTCGCTCGGCGTTGTGCTCCAGTCGAATCGCCGAGCGCGAAAGATCTCCGCTGACCTGGCCGGACTCCACCCCCTTGCGATAGATCGATCGGATGCGGGCGTAGGCATAGAGCATGTAGGGGGCCGTGTTCCCCTGCAGAGCCAGCATCTTCTCCCAGGAGAATACGTAGTCGGTGTTGCGGTTCTGGCAGAGATCGGCGTACTTCACGGCGGCGATTCCCACCGTCTGGGCGATTGACCTGATCTCTTCCTCGGAAAACCCCCGTCGCTTGTCAGCATCGGACTCTGTGCTGCGTACCTGAGCTTCTGCCCGTTCGACTGCCTCATCGAGCAGGTCCGCCAGCTTGGCAGATTCGCCGCTTCGCGTGCGGAGCATCTTGCGATCTTCACCCAGCACGGAACCGAACGAGACATGCTCCAGTCGTGCTTCTCCACCGTCGGGCTGCCGTGTCCAGCCGAGCGCCCGAACCGTGGCAAAGAACATCTCGAAGTGCAATTTCTGCGGAGCGCCGACGACATAGATGACTCGATGGGCGCCAAGCCCGCCGCCGAGCTTCTTCAAGGCAGTGGCGAGCTTTTCAGAGCGCAGTTGGATCGGGTGCCGCACGGCATGGGCGAGCCGATACAGCGCCCCGGCCATATCCGTCGTTGCGTAGAGCGAGGCGCCGTCGGATTTCTGAACGAGCATCGGCAGCGGGTCACCCTGCGGCCCCTTGTATGCCGGAGACCCGTCGGGTTTCTCCAGAAATACACAGACGGCCCCCTGATCGACACGGCAGATGGCGCGTGTCCCGTCTGGCGCGGATTTGTATTCATGAAGCGATGCCCGCAGCTCTTCCACCACGCCGGACAACAGCGGCTCATAAAAACTCTCGCCGCGAACGTCCTGGTCCGTCAACTGCACGCCGAGCCGCCGATAGACGCGGTTGCATTCCCGCAGCGTGATCTCGATCGCTATCTCTCGTGCCAGGCGTTCCTGCGCATCGTCTGCGGCCCCGCGCTGCATCATCTTGGCAACGTCTTTGGGATCCTTCAGATCTGCGGCATAGGGCGTTCCCGCGGCCTCTTTCGTCAGAGCGTTGATGTACAGATACCCGGCTTCAATGTCATTCAGATCGAGGAGGGACTTCGTGCGGCAGTCATGCAGGAACGGCTCGAAGATTTGGGTGCCGGTGGGATCGGCATCGTAGTCGGCTCGCGAACGCACCGCGACCTGCTTCAGATAGGCGAGCTTCGCCTCGGAGCCGGCCGCGACGGCGCTTCGCAGTTCGCCCAGTGCACGCTGGAGATACTTCGGAGGTTCACCACGATGAGCCGCCATCGCCGCGTGCCACATCCCGAGGATCACCATTCCGAACTGCGTCCCCCAGTCACCCAGATGGTTTTGTCGGATGACTTCGTGACCCTCAAACGTCAGCGCGCGGGCAATCGTATCACCGATGATCGTACCACGAAGATGGCCGACGTGCATCGACTTCGCCACATTGGGCGACGAGTAATCGACGACGACGGTCTGACGCTGCGATGGATCAACGGTCTCGATGCCCAGTCGATCCGCTTCCGCGGCCGGCGGGATGGCATCGAGCGTCGTCTCGACGAAATCGCGTCGCAGTCGCAGGTTGATAAAGCCCGGTCCGGCGATCTCCGGCTTCTCGATCATCGTCAGCGCGGCATCGTCCAGCGTGTCGACAATCTGCTCAGCCACCTCACGCGGCTTCTTTCCCAGTTGCTTGGCCAGCCCCATCGCAGCGTTGCATTGGTAATCGCCGAACCGCGCATCCTTTGCCGGCGCGATCAGCGGATCGACGCCGGTTGCGGCGTCTCCGAGCGCGCGCCGCATCGCATCGGATACGGCAGCACTGAGTTGTGCGAGAATGGGTTTCATTGAGAGGTGGTCAACGGCAACTGGTCAGTTGGGGGGATAAGCCGACGGACCTCCCGCCTCGTTTCACTTTCAAGCGATCATCGCAACTCGCCGGCATCAGCATTCTGAAACCAGAATCGAAAAGCCAAAAATCATCAATGCTCCCATTTCACGGCCGTGCCATCGCCCCACAACGATTCAAGGTCGTAATACAGGCGGCGCTCGGCGTCGAAGAGATGAACCACCACGTCCACGAAGTCCACGATGATCCAAACCCCCTCTTCCAGGCCGTTGACACCGTAGGGCGGATCATCAATCGACTTGCCGAGCTGCTCCACGTGGTCCGCCACGGCCCGCATCTGTCGATCCGATGTCCCCGTGCCGATGACGAAAAAATCGCAGACCGGACTGACCCCGCGAAGATCAAGCACGACCACATCCTCGCACTTCTCATCAGTCATCAGTCGCGCCGCGTCGATGGCGAACTGACGAGCCGCTTCGGCGGAGCGAGTCGCCGGCGGACGCACGGTCAGCGTCGGCTGCGCAGCGCGCTGCCGGGCGAGACTCTTTACGGCCTTGGCTCGTGCGGCCTTTTCGGGCATCTGGTTTCCCATCCAATGCATCGACCCGCGCAGGCACCTGCCCACGCGGGTCGATATTCTATCCGACTCGATTGAAATCGGCACGCGGCAGAATCAGCCACCCAGGCCGAGCAGCGAGCCGACCTTCGGTCCGTAAGCCACCACAAGGCCGGCAAACACGACGCTGACCATGCTCATCAGCTTGATCAGAATGTTCAGCGACGGGCCGGAGGTATCCTTGAACGGATCGCCGACCGTATCACCCACCACGCCGGCCTTGTGATCCAGCGAACCTTTGCCATAGACAATCTCATCATCCGACTCGGCGGCGTGGGCTCGCGCCACGATCGCTTCACGGATGGATATGGGCAGCGAGTCTCGTACTTGTGCATCGCTTTTCACTTTGCCCGCGGTGATCTTGCCGAAGGTCTCGATGTACTTCTTGGCGTTGTCCCAGGCGCCGCCGGCGTTCGCCATGAACACGGCCACGGCGAAGCCGCTGACCAGGCCGCCTGCCAGCAGCCCCATGACGCCAGCCACCCCGAAGACGATACCGATCACCACCGGCATGATGATCGCCAGCAGGGACGGGAAGATCATTTCTTTCTGGGCCCCGGCCGTCGAAATCGCCACGCAGTTCGCATAGTCCGGGTAGTGCTTGCCTTCAAACTCGACCGGAGTGCTGGGCCAGTTGTCGGGGTTGCGGATGTACGCATCGTCGTGTCCCTTCTTGCGGAGATAGTCACGCATCTTCGCAAACTGGCGTCGGCACTCCAGCATCATCTCGTTCGCCGCACGGCCCACGGCCTTCATCGTGAGCGCACAGAACAGGAACGCCAGCAGCACACCCGCGAAGAGCCCGCAGAGTACCTTTGGATTCATCAGGGTCACGTTGTAGAACGTCATGAAGTGCTGGATGGACGCGCGTCGCGCCGGGACTACCTGCAGCTCCACGTCGTCGATGGTCAGCGTGCCGACAAATTCATCGGCCAGCACACCGGCCACGTAGGACTGTGCGCCGAAGCGATCGCCTTCCTTGATTTTGCCGGCTGTTTCAAGTCGGTGGAGCTGATCGCGATCCAGACACATGAGCGATCCGAAGTTCTCCCGCGCCTTGCCCTCGCCGGTGCGATATCCGAACTTTCCGTAGCCGATGTACACCGGCGCACCGACCGCCGTATCCTCAACCTTGCTGACAACCGCCTGGGCCTCATGGATGAATCCGATTCGGACTTCCTCCACATATGCCGCGAGCAGCGCCAATGCCGTCAATGCCGCGGAACCGATGGCAAAACCTTTGCCGGTCGCCGCCGTGGTATTGCCCAAGGCGTCCAGCGCGTCGGTGCGCTGTCGCACATGCGGTTCCTGATGCGTCATCTCAGCGTTGCCGCCGGCATTGTCGGCGATCGGTCCGTATGCGTCTGTCGCCAGGGTAATGCCCAGAGTCGCCAGCATGCCGACCGCCGCAATACCCACGCCATAGAGTCCCATCATGAAGTTGTCGCCGCCCCCGGCGAGGGTGAACGCCAGCAGAATCGCCACGATCACCGTCGCGAGCGACGCCCAGGTGCTCTTCATGCCTTCAGCGACGCCGCCGATGATGACCGTTGCAGGACCGGTGATCGCCTGCGCCGCCAGATCCCGCGTCGGCTTGTAGTCGTAGCTCGTATAGACTTCCGTCATCTTGCCGATGACCAGACCGGCCACAAGGCCCGCCACGATCGCCAGCCAGACGCCCCACCAAGTCGGTGCTACGCCGACTTCCGGCCGAGGGAATCCCTTCGTGATGAGTAGATAACAAATCGGCGCGGCCGCGGCCACGATCAGGGCACTGGAGCCCCAGATGCCGCGATTGAGTGCCTGCATGAGCTGGGCCATGTTTGCCCCCTCGTGCGTTCGCACCATGTAGATGCCGACCACCGAAAGGATGACGCCGACGCCGGCGAGTACCATCGGCACAGCCAACAGTCGGATCGCCGCTTCAAAACCGCTTGCGGACGTATCGGAGCCAAACATCGACACCGCAGCGGCAACACCCAGCGCCGCCGTCGCCAGAATCGAACCGGCGTAGGACTCGTAAAGGTCCGCGCCCATGCCTGCCACGTCACCGACGTTGTCACCCACATTGTCTGCGATCGTCGCAGGATTTCGGGGGTCGTCCTCCGGGATGCCGGCTTCCACCTTGCCGACAAGATCTGCACCGACATCGGCCGCTTTGGTGTAGATACCGCCGCCGACACGTGCGAAGAGCGCCTGCGTGGAAGCGCCCATGCCGAAGGTCAGCATGATGACGGTGATTTCCGTGAGCGACATCGTGCCGCCCAGCCAGCGCAGCGCCAGGAACCAGCCGGTGATGTCCAGCAATGCAAAACCCACGACCACCAGCCCCATGACGGCGCCGGCGCGGAAGGCCACCACCAGGCCCTGATTCAAGCTCTCGCGTGCGCCCGCCGCGGTCCGGTGCGAGGCATTCGTCGCGGTCTTCATGCCGAGGAAACCGCAAAGACCGGAGAAAAACCCACCGGTCAGGAACGCGAACCAGACAATCTCATTCTGCACATGGAGTACATAGCCCATGTAGAAAAGAATGGCCGCAAGTACGATGAAGACGACCGTGACGACCTTGTACTGCCGCCACAGGTAGGCATATGCACCTTCGCGCACGTACCCGGCGATCTGCTGCATGTTCGGATCGCCTTCACCCTTGGACATCAGGTCCTTGTAGAAATACCGGGCGAACCCCAGCGCGATCAGTGAGCCGATCGGCGCGATCCACCAGATAAATGGAATTCCCTGAAAACCCAGAGGGGCCTCTCCCGATTCCGATGCAAAGGCCGTTCCCGCCATCGCAAGCAGCATCATCGGTGCCATTGCGGCAACCCACTTGATACTCCGTCTCGTTGCTCCAACGCTCTGCGTCACCATCTCATCTCCTGCTGGTTATCTTCGTTCCCTTGAACAATCTGAATCTGGTCGCCGAGGATCGAATCCTCGGCCTCGTGACGAATTTCACGATCCCAACCTGGGGATTACACACCAGTTCTGCTTCGATGTTCCGACGCGCGGGATGCGCCTGTCGGACACGAAGAATCACACTTTACTTTGGGTGTCAACACAACGCGGATAATCGATGACTCACCCGCGCCCTGATCGGTGGCCGACACTGCGACCTACCTGGTAGCAAGACCGCGCCAGCTTGCCAACATTTCCAGCTGCATCCGCAGCACGCGCTCGACCGCGCCGTCGAGCAACCCACTATAAAGGACGCGCTCAAACTCTTTCAAGGGAAACATTTATCGTTTCTCTGGCTTCAGCCGTAGTTTCTCTGCGCAACCTTCATGGCGGCGATCGACCCTAACTTATTGCATATTAGTATCTTACATTCTATTAGATCCAGGTCATCGACGAGTATCCGATTGCGGATCAGAACCATGGACGGCCATCTCCCGCCATATCAACTGAACGGATAAGATTCATCGGACAACTAGAGGACCGGCTCGATTCCTCGATTATCGAGCGACAGCACAAGAATACCGCGAAGCCCGAGAGGACGCGCGAAATGACTCATCGCAAACTGCACCGTGCCATTCGGATCGAACTTCTCGCACTGCTGATCACCGGATCCTGTTCCGCGATGACCGCCGTGGCCGAGCCGGTGGCCGCGCAAATCACGATCGAGGGGAAGGCGGCAGGTACGACGGACAACGCCATGGAACAGGCCAAGCTCGATGCCCTGCGCCGCGCCGTTGAACAGACCTGCGGCACTTTCATCAACGCCCAGACGCGCACCGCGAACTACTCCGTCGTGTACGACAAGGTCATGTCCGAGCCGGTCGGATACGTGGAGCAGTTCGATGTCATCGAACAACGCACCGCTGATGGTATGAGCTTTTGCAAGATCAAAGCCGTCGTTTCCAAGGCAAGCTTCGAACAGGAATGGACCCGCCTGGCGCACACCCTCGAAGCCGAAGACAACCCGCGCTGCATGGTCATCATCAGCGAGCGAAACGACAGTGAGGGCAAGGTCACCCCTCGGTTTAACGGCATCACCCAGAGCGTCGTCGAGAACTTCTTCCTGGAGCGCGGCATCCAGTTGATCGACAAAGCGGGCATCGACGAGACCCGCGAACGTGATATTGCCGTCGCGGTGCTCAAGGATGATTTCAAGAAGCTCGCGGCCGTCGCCGCCTCGCTCCGTGCCGAAGTCATGATCTTCGGCAATGCCGAAGCTCGCCGCGCCGGAGCCGGTGAGGTGGCCGGAACTCGACTCTACAAGTGGACCGCAACCATCAACATCCGGGCATACAATGCCGACACCGCCCAGTTACTTATGTCAAACAGCTATACGTCCACTTACTCCAGCGTGAATTACGAAGCCGGCGATGAGGCCCTTCGCCGTTGCGCCGAGCAGCATGCCCCGAGCTTTCTGCGCGATATCGGTGAGGCGTGGCGCAAGCGGCAGAACGTGCGCCGCGTCGTGCAGATTGTCATCGAAGATTGCAACCGGGCTGATTACAAGGTCCTCGAAACCGCCCTGCGGGAAGTTACCGGCGTTCAGGCCGTCCGCCTGCGAGAACTCATCAGCGGCACCTGCCATCTTGATGTGGAATGGGCCTACGACACCGAAGCGCTTGTCAGCCGGATTGAGGAACTCAAACTCGACGGATTGAGCTTCCTGGTCACGGAGCAGACCCACGGCAAGGCGACGCTCAAAATGGTCAGATAGGCCGCACGTTCATCCTACCAGTCCCGCTTATTGCGACGTCGATCGCATCCATCGCTGGGTAAGCAATCGATACAACAGCGCGAACACGAACGCCGCAAGGAGCAATTGCAATCCTCGCCATGCCGCGTGATCCGTCATCGCTTTGGCTGTCAAGGTGGACTCCGCCATCAGTCCCTGCACCTGCGTCGTTAATTCCTCGATTCGTGTGCTCAGTGCGTTCGACGCGCTCAGATCGTTGATATCTGCCGCCAGCTTCTGCAACTCTCGCGCCGTCTGCGTCAATGCTTCCGCCGTGAGCCGATAGTCGTTGATATCATACGGTGCGGGCTTCGCTGCATCGGTGGATTCTGCCTGAGCATCCACACGCCCAGCCCTTCGATCTTTCCCATCGGCGGATGTACCCTGGGAAGTAACTCCGGCTTCTCCGCTCACGCCGGGCGTACGAAAACTCGCCACCATCTCCTGAATCGCCCGAGCCGTCCCGGTCCAGGCCTCTCCGGCGCCCGCCACGCTCCGGCCGGTCGGGTCGAGTTGTTCCGCCAGTCGGCGCGTCTCGCTGAGCGTCTCCCGAAGCTCGGGCTGTCGCTGGTCAAGTTCCTCGAAGAAGGTCGAAAGCTCGCGCCGAATCTCGGCCGGCAGTTTCTCAGACACGGCTGTAAGTCGCTCGGAGCTGTCAGAGACCTTTTCCAGAGACTGGATCGTCCGCTGGATCATTTCCATGTCCTCTGTTTCGAGGAGCAGGAGTTGAATCTGCAACCGTGCATCGGCCGCCAGCCCCTGCACGACGTCCGTCAATCTTGCCGCCACTGCCGTAAACTCTTTGATCGATTGCGCCGTTGCATCCACCCCGCCCAGCCAGCGAAACGGCGCCAGCGGAATCTCCAGCACGCCCTGCAGGACGACGTCCTCCTCGGTAACCTGGTGAGTCGCGCGAACCTCTGTCCCGCTGAATTCACCACGTAGCGGATGCTCCTTCGCAACGGCATGAACACGTTCTCGCGCACGATCATACATCTGCGACGAGAGTATCTGTCGACCGATTTGTTCAATCTCCGCCTCGCATTCACGGGCTGCATGAACCGCGATGGATTGATGCGGCCCGAACAGGTTTCTTCCATCACCCTCGGTCAGATGTTGTCGCATTCGGACGCACAGGGTCCATACGTCAAGAAAGCTGCCGAGCGGATTCTCCTGATCCAGCGCGTTGCGCAACAAGGGCAGGAGCCGCATCTGCCAGACGAGCGTCAGCCGCTTGACGCGACGCGAGCCGTCCGACTGTACGAGCTGCTCGGTGGCACTGCGCACATTGGCTTCAAAACTGTCCTCGAAGCGCTCAAGTTTCTCTCGCAGTTCTTCTTTTGTGACCTGCTGCGTCACCGCCGCACCACTGCGAACCGGTGTGCAGCCCGCACCAAACCCCACCGCCAGAATCCCCATTGCGACCAGATGTAACAAGGCAATCTCACGAATGCGCGACATGGAATCAGCCCTCGTATGCAGAATGGACGGTACGTCTTACGCGAGACGGATCGACTCCGACTCACTGGCGCGCGCTATCATACGCACGATGGACGTGTCTGACAGGCCCGAGCGAGTCACCCGGGGGATGAACTAATGCGTGGCGTCCGAAATGGCCAGGTGTCGCTCCGGATCGGTATAAAGGGTCGGTCGCTCACCCATGTTCTCCGATCGAACGACTTCCAGCGGAAGGTTGCCCTCTCCGGCCTTGCGAGGAAAGAGGTCGCCTTCGATCGTGCCGACGTGTCCATCGGCGAACGCCACATTCGCCCGGCCGACACGTCCGGGGTGCCGATAGCCGATCCGCAGATTGCGATCACCCAGCCGCGTGACCTCCTGATTGCCGGCGTAGAGTCCGTCAGCCAGTGCGATCAACCTCGATGGCCACCGAATGAGTGAAAATCGACCCGGCCCCATGACTTTGCCTTCCGAATCCGGCCCGTAGCCGACCGAACCGGTGAAGTGCACATGCGGGATGAATGCATCCGGTCGACCGATCGGATTGTCGCCGTTAATCCAATACCCGACACGGATGATTTTTCCGAAGCCCCATTGTGGAATCGTCGTGGCATAGTTTTGCGAGAGCGTAAGCACGGCGGGCCAGTCCATGTAACCCCGCGGATGATCCGGATTGGTTCCTGTCTGTGTCCCGGCCATGCCGGCGATATCGAGTGTGTTCGGGCAGGCGAACGGATTCCCCGCGATCTCGCGCGAGCCCATCGCAAAATGTCCCCGGTCGAGGATTGGGCCCCATCCGTCCAGGGCGTTCCGAGCACTGAAGCTCACCCCGCGCATGTTGTAGGACGGAATGATCAAATCTTCGGCCCCGCCGCTGTAGACATGCATCGCCGACATCAATCCGCGAAGATTGCTCTGACAAAGGACGGATCGTGCCCGACTTCGCGCCCCGCTGAGCGACGGCACCAGCAACGCCACCAGAATGGCGATGACACCTATGACGATCAGCAGTTCGATCAGAGATAACCCGCGCGCAAGATGACTGGTACGCGTGCCGATGCCGGAACCTTCATGTTTCGTAAGGAGCATCATTGCGATTTCGCGTTCCAGATCATGGACCAGTCACCAGCCAGACGAAGGCCCGGACATCCGCCGCGTCGACCTCGCCGTCCTGGTTCATGTCTCCGTTCGTACGGGGACAATCCTTATACGCGGATGCGTATTCGGCAGGATCGAGCATCGCCAGCACGAACGCCGCGACGTCATCCAAATCGATCTGCCCGTCGCAGTTCATGTCGCCGCAAAGTCGGAGCGGCGCGTCGAAACGAAGCACCCGGCTGTTGTTCGTGTCGGCGATGTACACATTGCAGGCGAAATCCACCGCCACACCAGATGCACCAAACAGCCCATCCTCGTCCGTGGTAAAGAAACCCAGGCCATGGTTCGCGTCGCCGGTCGAAAGACTGTCCAACTGACCGAATACGGCGTCCGGCGTGCTGTTGTTGGCCGGATCGTGATAGACCAGCAGGCGATGATTTCCCGAATCGGCAACGTACAAACTGCCGACACCGTCGATCGCCAGATCAATCGGCAAATGGAGACCAGTCATCAGCCCTCCGGCATTCGGCTCGTTGCCACTTAAGTCAGTCTGCCCGATCACGCCATCCGCCGTCGTATCCGTACCCAACGGATCGTCGTAGCGCAGGACGCGATGGTTGTTCCAGTCGGCGATGTAAAGCGTACCACTCGGAGCGAGGGCGATTCCAATCGGGTTAAATAGGTTGTCGGCGCTGGCCGCACCTCCGAATTTCTCGCTGCACGTCCCGTCGTTGTTCTTCACTCGGCAGGTAAAGCTGCCGTACTGCCCGAAGACGCGATCGGCCAACGGTTTATTCGCCGTCGGATACGTATAGTGCAGCACGCGGCTGTTGCCGGCGTCGGCTACCCACACGCTCTGTCCGCGAACGAGTACCCGCGCGGGAAACACAAGCGAATCCGCAGTGGCAACATCCACGCCGATGAAACCCCCGCCGAGATTCGGCGCATTGCTGGTAAAGTCGGGCTGGCCGATGACCAGATCAGCTTCAAGCGGCGTTGCATCCGTCTGCGGATTATTGAACTTCAGCACGCGATTGTTGAAGGCGTCCACCACCCACAGGTTGGCCGCCTCATCCACGCAGATGCCCTGCGGCAGAAAAAAGCAGCTTGCGCTCAGGCCGCCGTTGTTGGGGATGGCGCTCGTGAAGTTCGGCTGCCCGATGACCATGTCTGCCGCGGCGCCGTCCGTGAAGCTGCGAGCACTGGGCCATGAGAGAACGCGATGGTTGTCGGAATCCGAAACATAGAGTCGACCGTTTGGAGCGACGGCCAGGTGTGCGGCATTGGAAAGGGCGAGGTTGCTCGCCGTCGGCGTACCCAGTGGCGCATTGGCTTCGTTATCATTGAAGTTCGACTGCCCGAGAACGCCGTCAGCCGTCGTGTTGCCGATCGAAGCGTATGCCGGAAAGCCGGTACACAGAAACAGTCCCAGCGCCGCGACAAGTCTCTTCGCCATCGCAACCCCCTTACCGATTCTGTTGGCTCGCTCGAAAAATGGTCAGCACGCTGCATTGGCCTGCTACGCGCCGTGCGACGATCGGTTGCGTACCATCTCACAGTGAAACGATCACGCGTCGGGGCGTGACCCATCGCCGGTATCATCGCCCTCGTAAATCGAGAGCTGCGGACCGGGCTCGGCCGCCTCGGTGCTGGACAACTCGTCGCCATCGCCTCCCTGCGACGGTGCCGCCTCTTCCGCGGCAACGGCCTGCCGCGTTGTGCCGGCTGGAGCTGCGCCGCTGGCCAGCGCTTCTACCTGAGGCAGATCCTCCAACGATGCCAGTCCGAAGACCTCCAGGAAACGTTTGGTGGTTCCATAGAGCAGCGGACGACCCAGGTCTTCCGCCCGGCCGACAATCTTCACGAGGTTGATCTCGCGCAGGCGGCTGAGCATCTCACCCGCCGCCACGCCGCGAACCGCCTCAATTTCGGCGCGCGTCACCGGCTGCTTGTAGGCGACGACGGCCAGTGTTTCCATCGCCGCACCGGAGAGCTTGGTCTCCTGACGCGCCCGCAGAAGCTTTGTCAGCCATGTGTTGTAGACCGGCAGGGTCAGCATCTGAAACCCGCCGGCAACTTCCTCGATCCGGAAGCTCTGCCCCCGGGCTTCGTATTCCTCGTTCAGGCCTGCAACGTGCTTACGAACATCGCGGGCGTCACCGACCCCGAGAATCGAGGCGATCTTCGCGGGCGCCAGAGGAGAGTCCGCCGCAAACAGGACGGCCTCCACCACGCGCCTCGGTTCGATTTCCACCGCCTCAGGCCGGTCGACGGCTTCGCCTGCGGTCTGCTCTTCCATCTGCTCCGTTGCGGTAGTTGCGCCTTCCATGGCTGTGATTCTCCCTTCGTACGAACAATTTAATTCTAACCGCAAAACGGACCCTTTCGCAATCGCCCGTGAATGCAGTTTTGAGAATTCTCCATACGGCCGATACTATAGCTGACGCTTCGCGTCTTCTCGCAGACTGCGTGAGGAAAGGTGTCCTGCGGTCCTGGGAATGACGAGTTCAACCGAAGCACCGGGGATGATTCATGTCCAATGGCGACGAACGCTGCATCGGGGTCTTCGATTCAGGAATCGGAGGGCTGACCGTCGTCCGCGAACTGCGGCGCCGTCTCCCCCACGAAAATATTGTCTACTTCGGCGATACGGCGCGCGTGCCTTACGGAATCAAGAGCGTCCAGACCGTCAGTCGATTCGCCCGGGAGGATTGCGATTTTCTCCTGCGATTCGATCCCAAGATGATTGTCGTTGCCTGCAACACGGTCAGCGCCATCGCCCTGACCGAACTCGAAGACACCTTGCCGATTCCCATCGTCGGCGTCGTCGATCCCGGTGCCAGACAGGCCGTCCTGCTCGCCGAGGGGCACACGATCGCGGTCATCGCCACCGAGGCCACCATCAGCTCCGACGCCTATCGCAAGGCCATGATCAAGTACCAGCCGACCACGCGCGTCATCCAGAAGCCCTGCCCCCTGTTCGTACCGCTCGTCGAAGAGGGGCGCCGCTGCGAAGATGCCATCACCCGTGCCGTCGTCCACGATTACCTCGACCCGATCATGCGGCTTGATCCTCGTGTATTGATTCTCGGCTGCACCCATTACCCGCTCTTGAAGAGCGCCATTGCCGAGGCCGTCGGCCCCGGCGTCAAGCTCGTGGACTCGGGTGAACAGACCGCCGCGACGGTCGTAGAGAAGCTCCGCGGTCGCAATACCCTGAATCCCGGGCCCGACCCCGGCACATTGACTTGCTATGTCAGCGACAATCCGCAAAGATTTAAGGAACTCGGCCAGCGATTCCTCGATCACCCCGTGGTGGATGTCACCTGGGTCTCACAGGAACAGTTCCTCACGCATGACGTTTCAACGATCTCAGTCTAACCGCAGCCGATCAGCCGACGCACTACGTCGGGCCGCTTGTGCGCCGCGCCGGCGTGGACAGCTCGCAGCCGCCTTCCTGCTCGCCCTGCTGTTGGTGCCTGGTTGTTCGTCATCAGGCGACCGCAAATGGTACCAGAAGCCCAGGTCCTCGCAGGACTATCTCAACATGGCTCTGGAAGCGGACCATGCAGATGACCGGCGAAAAGGCGTGATGGGGTTGGCTGCCAGTCGCGACGGCAGCGCGGACTGGGCGCTCAAGGTCTACGACACCATCGCTCGCACAGACATCAATGCCACAGTTCGTATCGCGGCCCTCTGCGCCATGGTCCCGGCGGCTGGTCCGCAGCAGGTTTCGACCGCGATCAAAATACTTACAAGTGCTGGTCACATGCACGAAGACGTTCGCCCGGCCAATGGTGCGGTCCGATGGGAAGCGGCCAAGCTGCTCCTCGCGATTGTGGATGCCCAAGCCTTCGAGGAAGCCCAGCGGGATGAAATCGTAAAAACCCTCCTCGAACGGCTGGCGCGCGACCCGGACCGCAACGTACGACTGACCGTGGTCGATGCCCTTGCCTATTTCGCGCAGTCACCGGTACCGCAGGCCCTGATCGACACCCTGGAAGAAGACGATTTCGCCCTTCAACGCGCTGCCGAGCAGGCCCTGATCGCCCTCACCGGCCACACGCACCATCATGATCCCCGCGCCTGGCGTAGCTGGCTGGAAAAAACGGAAGACCCCTTCAAGGATGCTGGCCTTACACCGCCGGAGTTACAGACTTCGGGAGGTCGCAAGGTTCGCTGGGAATGGCCCTGGTGAATGAGGCGCGCGGAGATGCACCCCCGTTCGAATAAGCCGGTATCAGTCAGAAGCGGTAATCAGAAATTGAATCACCGCATCGCGAATTGCGAATGGCGCGCGACCTGCAACCTCGTGGTCGCTCAAGCCATTGGTGGCTCGCCGAATTTCTGCACGCGACGCTTGGACTTGCGCATGTTGCGACGCCGCCGGTCAGAGGGCTTCTCGTAATACGCCGTCCGCTTCATTTCACGAAGAACGCCTTCGCGCTCGCAAAGTTTCTTCAGGCGGCGCATCAACTGCTGGACGGGCTCATTGGGGCGGGGTCGAACTTTAATCATGTGACGCCAAGTCACTCCTCTCGTAATGCATTCTTATCACGCTTTCCGGGCCGACGGCCTGCCAATGGCCGTCTCGACCACCCGAAGCAGAGCCAGTTTAATTGAGTATCGACGCTTCTGCAACTGGAACATTCCACAGCACTTTTCCGCCTGCAACCTATTGATTAGAAGATATTTACACACATCCGATGAAGATGCACTCCGCGTGCAGTACCTAACTCGGGGCTAATTCGTCGGCCCTCCGTACTCTATTCGCTTGATCGCTGCATCTACCAGATGTAAGGAAAGCCCAACTGGTAGCCCGATCCTGAATCCAACACTGCAAGCCAGCACACGTTCCGTGCATAAAACAGCCGCATCCGCGACACTATGCTCCCGAGGGAGACATCCCCGCGACAGGCCGTTGCAGGGTATGCGGGTGTTGAGATGGATGGTTCATCCGGGAAGCACAACCCGTCAGAGTCGTTCGAGCGTCTTGATGAACATCTGACGCTACATCCGCACCTCGTCGATCGCATTCTTCGACAGCTGTTGATCGAGCTACACGAACGCGGCGCCGTCAGCATCGAGAGAATCTACGACGAGGCACGTGTTGCCGCCGGAAATACTGCATCGACAAGCGACAATCCCAACGTCGCCGAAGCACCGCGCGGCGATCAGCGGGAGCGCGATCTGGTCAACGAACTGACCCGGCGATACGCCGCGGCCCATTTCTCCGCGCACGACATCGATGAAATCGTCAATCTCGCGCTCAAGCGAGAGGAAGCCGACAAGCTGAGAGCCATCGTCTCGCTCGGATCCCTCTCCTTTCGTCTGCTTGTCGATACGGTTCGCAGGTTCTGCGCGCTGCCCGAGGGTGAAGTCCAGCTCGCCCCCGATGAAGCCATGGGTATCCGTGTCGGGCTGATCCGGCACCTCATCAGCGATCAGCTCGAGTTCATTGCCATCGCCAAAAAACACCTGCGCATTCGTGACTTCGAGGACATCATCGGTCGTATCATCGGCGCGGAAACCGGTCTTGGTCGTATCGGTGGCAAAGCCGCCGGCATGTTTCTCGCCTCACGCATCCTGCTGGGGCCGCGCGTCCGGCCCTACGCCGAACCTGCACAGCCCTTGGAGGCATCTCCCGCCATCGCCTTCACGTCGCAAAGCGAGTCGTCAATCGTCATCCCCGAATCGTACTACCTTCGATCCGATGTCATCGAGGACTTTATCGCCTTCAACGGACTGGGGCAGTACCAGAATCAGAAATACAAGACGCCCGAAGAAATCCGCAAGGAATACCCGCTGATTCGCTCCGTCTTCCGCAATGCGGAGTTCCCCGCGGGCATCGTTGACCGTTTGCGTACTGTGCTGCAGCGCGCGGGCAACAGCCCGCTGATCGTGCGTTCCAGCAGTCTGCTCGAAGATCGCTTCGGCACTGCCTTCTCAGGAAAGTACGCGAGCATCTTCGTCGCCAACCAGGGCAGCTTTGAAAAGCGTCTCAAGGCCCTGCTCGGTGCGATCGCCGAGGTCTACGCCAGCGCCTTGGGACCGGATCCGCTGCTGTATCGTCGCGAACACGAATTGCAAGACTACGACGAGGACATGGCCGTGCTGATCCAGAAAGTGGTCGGCGCGAGATTCGGCCCGTACTTCGCACCCGCGTTCGCCGGTGTGGCCTTCAGTCGAAATGATTATCGCTGGAGCCCGCGTATCAAGAAGGAAGACGGCTTGATGAGGATCGTCGCCGGCCTAGGCACCCGGGCGGTCGACCGCATCGGCGCGGAGTTCCCGCGGATGGTCGCCCTGGGCATGCCCACGCTGCGGCACGAATCAAATGTCGCGGAAATAAAGGCCCACGCCCAGCGATCACTGGACGTGATCAACCTTGAAAAGAACCGTATGGAAACGATCCGCATCGAGCAGGTCTTCGCCCACGCGGACCAGTTCCCCCTGCTCGATCGCATTGTCTCGGTGAACAAGGAGGGCATGCTCGCTCCGCCGATCAGCACTTTCATCGATGCCGATCCGTCACAGCTCTACATCACCTTCGATAAGTTGATGGCCGAAGGCGCGTTTCCGACGCAGATGAAGAATCTGCTCAAGAAACTCGAAGCGGCCTACGGGCTACCGGTCGATGTCGAGTTCGCTCATGACGGTACGCAGCTCTTTCTGCTTCAGTGTCGAACGCTCAGCCAGGGAAAGGAGATCGGCCGGATCACCATTCCCGCGGACGTCCCCGACGAACGTACCATTTTCACCGCAAGCAAGTTTGTCCGATCCGGCCTCGTCGAACGCATTGAATACATCGTCTACGTCGATGGCCGCGCCTACGACGCTCAGCCCACCCGCAACAAGCGCACGTCCGTCGCCCGTGTCATCGGACGCGTCAACGAGAAACTCGCCGGACACCCATTCATCCTCATGGGCCCCGGCCGCTGGGGGAGCAACGACATCCGTCTGGGCGTGCCGGTGACCTATGCGGATATCAACAAGGCGAAGATGCTGATCGAAGTGGCGTACGAGCGTGATGGCTACATTCCTGAAGTATCCTACGGAACGCACTTCTTCCAGGACCTCGTCGAGGCCGACATCGCTTACCTGCCGCTGTATCCGACGGATCGGCGAAACCGCTTCAATGAGACATTCCTGCACGATTCCCCGAACTGTCTGGACCGGGTCGTACCTGACGCCAAAGACATGATGGATATCATCCACGTCATCGACGTTCCGCGCGTCACCGGCGGTAAGACGCTTCGTGTCGTGATGGACGGCGACGAAGACCGTGCGCTCGCCTACCTGGCGGATGCGTAGTGAATGATACGAGAGCCCCCACAGGGGTGTGTGACAGTATTCTTCGATTATCATCCCGTTACGGCCGGCGTCCGATCCCCGTAGCGGCCGGCGTCTCGCCGGCCGATGAAGACGGGAGTCGCATTGGGTAGCTGAGACTGACACGCCCCGATCGAAGAAAGCGAGTGTTCATGAGTGACAACTCCTTCTTCGTCACCGCAAACTTGATCGAGGCCTTGCTGTGGGCGTTAATTGGCTTTGCATTCCTGCTGCGCGCAATCTGGTTGAGAACGCCCGCGCGCAGGATGGCGATCATCACAGGCCTGACGTTTCTTTTCTTTGGTCTCTTAGACGTTGCAGAGACGCGAACTGGCGCCTGGTGGCGACCATGGTGGTTGTTCGCGTGGAAGGCCTCCTGCGTCATCCTGCTGACGATGCTGCTGACCGTCTACGTGCGCAGAAGAGATCGTCCATCCTGAAGCATTCGGGAAAATGACAATGCTTCGCCTTCAGGCGGCCATGTTGCTCGTCGATGACGAAATCGGCATCGTCGGCTGGCGAAACGCCGGCCGATGCGCGTTTACGTCTGCCGCAACGGAACACCGCCGACTCAGTACCGATAATGCTCCGGCTTGTACGGGCCGTCCACGGAAACACCGATGTACGACGCCTGCTCGGGAGTCAGCTTGGTGAGCTTCACGCCGAGCTGCTCAAGGTGCATCCGCGCGACCATCTCGTCGAGCTTCTTCGGCAGCGTGTAGACCTTGCCGGTCTGGTACTTCTCGCCGGAGAGGGTCGGCTTGCCCTGGTGGCTGAGCCAGAGGTCCATCTGGGCGATGACCTGATTCGAGAAGCTGTTGCTCATCACGAAGCTGGGGTGGCCGGTCGCACAGCCGAGGTTCAGCAGGCGGCCTTCGGCAAGAATGATGACCGAGTGGCCGTCGGGGAACACGAACTCATCGACCTGCGGCTTGATGTTCACGCGGCGGACGCCGGAAATCTTCTTCAGCCCGGCCATGTCGATCTCGTTGTCGAAGTGGCCGATGTTGCCGATGATCGCATTGTGCTTCATCCGCTTCATGTGATCGGCGGTAATGATGTTGGCGTTGCCGGTCGCGGTAACGAACACGTCGGCCTTCTCGACCACGTCCTCCAGCGTCAGTACTTGATAGCCCTCCATCGCGGCCTGCAGGGCGCAGATGGGGTCGATCTCGGTGACAACCACGCGGCAGCCCTGACCACGAAGGGCCTGGGCACAGCCCTTGCCCACGTCGCCGTATCCACAGACGACAGCAACCTTGCCAGCGAGCATGACATCAGTGGCTCGCATGATGCCATCCACGCAGGAGTGGCGGCAGCCGTAGAGGTTGTCGAACTTGCTCTTCGTGACGCTGTCATTCACATTGATCGCCGGGAAGAGGAGCGTACCGCTCTTCTGCATGTCATACAGGCGGTGTACGCCGGTGGTCGTCTCCTCGGAGACGCCGACGATGTCCTTGGCGATGCGCGTCCAGTGCTGCGGGTCCCGCTTCTGCTCGGCGGCGAGCAGCTTGAGAATGATCTGCATTTCCTCAACGTCCGTCGAAGACGGATCGGGCACCTTTCCGGACTTGTTGAATTCGTAGCCCTTGTGGACGAGCAGCGTCGCGTCACCGCCGTCGTCGAGCAGGATCGTCGGGCCGCGGCCGTCCGGCCATGTCAGCGCCTGCAAGGTACACCACCAGTACTCTTCAAGCGTCTCACCCTTCCAGGCGAAGACCGGAATGCCGGCCTTGGCGATGGCGGCGGCGGCGTGATCCTGCGTGCTGAAGATGTTGCAGCTCGCCCAGCGGACGTCGGCGCCCAGATCAGCGAGCGTTTCGATCAGCACGGCTGTCTGGATCGTCATATGAAGCGAGCCGGTAATTCGCGCGCCAGCCAGCGGCTTCTTCGCAGCGTATTGCTTTCGAATCGCCATCAGGCCGGGCATCTCATGCTCGGCAAGCTGAATTTCCTTGCGACCGAAATCGGCGAGCGAAAGGTCGGCGACTTTGAAATCCTGAGTCATCGTGGCGGTCGACATCCTGTTTCTCCAAAAAGTTGAATTAAGACCTTAATCCTCGAAATACTTATCCAGCCAATCCGCCGGAGACGTTGCCGGTCGCCGATCGTCGGGCCGAAATCACAAAAAGCTGCGGTGCATCCATATCCCGAGGAGCTGTCGATGGAGACATGAGATTCCGGCGGGCGATAATCTCAAAACCGGATTCCCGCACTTTCTCCGTCAGATCCTCAGGATCAAACCCCCACCAGAGGTCCTGCATGGCGTCGTAAAACTGCTGGTTTTCGTGACCATGCTGCTCGACAATCAAGACGCTGCCCGATGGCCGAAGGATGCGATGCACCTCCGCGAGCGCCGCCGCAGGGTCCTGCACATGGTGCAGCACCAGACAGGCGATCGCCAGATCACAGCATGCGTCTCCGAGCGGCAGGCGATTCAGATCACCTCGATGGAACTCGACGTTGCGATGGCCGCGCTCTGCAATGCGTCGTCGCGCACATTCCAGCATGGTCGAAGCCGGCTCAACGGCCACAACCCTGCGAAAGTGCTCCGCGAGTATCTGTAACAGGAAACCCGTACCGGCACCGATGTCGGCGACGGTCCACTCGTTCGGCAGCAGACTGATGAGCGCCTCAATGCCGAAGGCCTCGCCAAAGGCCGAGCTGCGAAGTTCATCCCATCTCTGCCCGAGCCGTTCAAAGAACGCAACGGAGTCATCGCTGCGCTGCTGTAAGGCCCGCGCAAGTCGTTCACGCATCGTGCGCGGCAGCGGTTGATCCTGTAACCACGCCAGTAACACGGTTCGAAGGTCGCTCTCGTCCAGTGCCTGAGCATGGGCACGATAGAAAACCGTCGTTCCCAGGCGGCGATCCTTCACCAGGCCGCATTCCCGCAATACCTTCAGGTGACGCGAAATAGTCGACTGCGGCTGACCAACGATGGTGACCAGTTGCGAAACGTTCAGCTCCTCCGTGAGTAGAAGCTGAAGCAATTGCCGTCGCGTAAGATCGGCCAGCGACCTCAGTACATTATCGTGCGTAGCATTCTGGCGTACTACTGGCTTGGAAATACCTTTATCCATATATCCGGATTATAGAATATATAGATCGTGCGTCAATTCCAGTTTTCCCCAGGTCGCAACAGTCGCCATCCGCACCGAGTGTGGCCGACATAAATACAGCTATATAAAGCAGTTAACTACATGTGGGCGGCCGTAGCAAGTAGTTAAGAAATGAAGCGTGAGCCGCTAGAGGGCTATCGCTTCTTACGCAGCGGGCGACGCGGACGGGTACAACGATAAACACCGCCCGGAGGCACATTCAGCCAGACCATGCGATAGTCAACCTCTTCGAACAGACGGCTGTAGAAGCCACGATAGAGCATCGGCGCCACGGTGATCTGAATGAACAGGCCATCCGGCGATAGTGCTTCGTGGAGCCAGTGCATCATCGCCAGCAGACTGCGTCGCGGCAGCGCCGGCGTGGGCAACCCGCTCAGGACGTAGTCCACTTTGTGAATCCCCATCTTGGTGAGCGGCTCGCAGATGCGTGTGGCGTCCGTCTGGAGAAGACTGACATCGGGAAAGCGGCGACGAAGGACGTCGCAGAAATCCTTGTCGTTTTCCACGGCGACGAAACGATGATGCGGACGCAGTTGCTCGACGATCTGCTCGGTGACCGGGCCGGTGCCAGCACCCAGCTCGACGATCGTACCTGGTCGGTTGAAGTCCACATGTTCGAGAACGCCTGCCACCATGGCGGGACTGGATGGCACGGCAGAGGAGATTTGCCGTCCCTTGGCGAGGAATTTGCTGAAGAAAAGACTGAAATCCGATGCTTTGGAAGTCCGTTCGGATAAGCCGGATGAGACCAGATCAGGTTGGGCGACGTGGGCATTCGAAGGATCGTTGTTCACACCGGCTCCATCAAATATGCGATCCGCCCGGGGTCATGCGACCGCACAGACGAAACTGGTTGAACGCCGCAAGCCGGAAACCTCGCAACCCGACTGCTTGCGTGCGCCCTGGGATACCGCGGCGCGAAAAGTTTACTCACCTCAGGAGGCCAGTCCACCCTCCGAACCAGCCGTATTCAGGCCGTCCGGATACCGATCTCCGCCCGGCAGACCGCGCCGCGATACCACCGCGCCGGGCATCGAATCGAAACTGGGCGTTACAGGACTTGAACCTGTGACCTCCTGCATGTCGAGCAGGCGCTCTAGCCAACTGAGCTAAACGCCCATCATCACAGCCAGAAGGCAGTCCACAGGGCCGCCTCGCCTTGCCGTGACAACGGTATGCCATCGTCATTCGCTGGCCATCGTTTGTCAAGCAGGATGAAGCCATCCTGTCCTTCGGAAACCGATCAGCAGGACAGCTTGACGATTCGAAGCCGAGGCGCTATAAAAACGCCTGCTCCCCTTCTGCAGGGGTTCACGCGCGACTAGCTCAATTGGCAGAGCAGCTGACTCTTAATCAGCGGGTTCGGGGTTCAAGTCCCTGGTCGCGCAGTATTCAGGCACCCGCCGCCACGGACATGCCGCGGCCGGCACCCCGGCGGACCCACATCATCGGCCGTCAGGCCGTGCGTACAGTTAACTGGAGATCGTCCGCCGATGGAAATCCTCGATAGCATCCTCCAGCACGTCGGCCGCACCCCGCTGGTGCGACTTCGACGCGTCACATCCGGAATACGCTGCACCCTCGCTGCCAAGGTCGAGTACCTCAACCCCGGGGGATCGGTCAAAGACCGGCCCGCGCTCAAGATGCTCGAAGCAGCGGAGCGCGAGGGGAAGCTCCGCCCTGGCGGCACCATCATCGAACCAACCAGCGGCAACACCGGTGCAGCCCTTGCCATGGCCGCAGCCATCAAGGGCTATCGCTGCATTCTGGTCATGCCGGACAAGATGGCCCCTGAGAAATTCGCCCTCCTCCGCGCTTACGGCGCGGAGACAGTCACCGTCCCCACCGTCGGCGCCAACAACCCTGAGAGCTACTACAACGTGGCGAATCGACTGACCGCCGAGATACCAGGCGGCTTCCAGCCAAATCAGTTTGAAAATCCGAACAACCCCCAGGCGCACTACGAATCGACGGGCCCGGAGATCTGGCAGCAGACCGACGGAAAGATTGATTACTTCGTCGCCGGCATCGGCACCGGAGGCACCATCACCGGCACGGCCCGTTACCTCAAAGAAAAAAATCCGAACGTTCGCATCATCGGAGCTGACCCGGAGGGTTCCATCTACACGCCGGGCAGCATGCCCAAGCCGTACAAGGTCGAGGGTATTGGCGAAGACTTCGTGCCGCGGACCGTCGACCTGAAGCTGGTGGACGAAGTCATCAACGTCAGCGACAAGGATTCCTTCCTGATGGCACGGCGTCTGGCCAGCGAAGAGGGTCTGCTCGTCGGCGGCTCGTGCGGCACCGCGGTTTGCGCGGCGTTGAAAGTAGCGGCCGACCTGCCGGCGGATAAGCTTGTTGTCGTTCTGCTTCCCGACAGTGGTCGCGGGTATCTCAGCAAGATCTATAACGACGATTGGATGCAGCAGTTTGGCTTCCTCGCACCGGCAGGCCAGGGAACAACTCTAGGCGACGTCCTCGCCTCCAAGGGCGAGACCCCGGCGCTGATCACCGTGCACGTCAAGGATTCCGTCCGTAAGGCCATCGACCTGATGCGGAAAAACGGCATCTCACAGGTACCCGTGGCTGATGACAGCGGAATCATCGTCGGCTCCGTACAGGAAGTCACGGCGATGCAGCTCGTCTTCGACCATGTGGATATTGCCCACAAGCAGGTCGGCGAGGTCATGGGCTCCCCCTTTCCCAAGATGGACAAGAGCACGGAGATTGAAAAGGGCTTCAAGGCCCTCTCGCTCGGCGCGCAGGCCATCATCGTCCGCGAGAACAACCGGCCCATCGGCCTGCTGAGCAAGAGTGATTTCATCGCTTACCTAAGCAGCGACCTGGACCCAGGTACGGAATCAACGAGCGAATAGAACAAAACGCTACTCTTCCGAGAACGGACCTACATCACCAGTCCCCTGTTGCCCGCGCGGCCTTCCGTCGTCTCCCGATAGATCGGCTCCATGATCTGCTCCCGCTCCAGGCGTCGGGCGATCAGTTCTCGCCACAAGCCATAGCCGCTGACCGGATGATCCGCGCGGACGCGCGTTTCCAGTTCATCGCATATCACCAGCGCCGCGACAATCGCCTCCATCCCCGCCTTCGGGAGTTTCGACAGACACTCGTTCAGATATGCCGGATCAATCATCTGCCGAACCCGCAAACCCAGCACAATGCCGAGGTGCACGTGCGAACGCCATTCGTAAGGAACTGCCCGCGCCAGCTCCACGACCCGCCCCGGCTGCGCGATATGCATGTACGCCGCCGAAAAAGCCACACCTTCGACAATGTCCTCGTCGTGCTCGGGCGCGACATCACCGACCATCTCGATCAGCCCGCGACGATCATTCAGATAAACCAGGTACAACGCGCGACCAAGACCTTGGAAGACTGCCCGCCGGTAGTAGCCGGGAACCGCTGCGAAATGCGTGACCACACCCGGCTGACGCAGGAAGTCCAACAGGCCGAATTTGTAACCGTAACCATCCAGACAGAGATAGCGGTACCACGGATCCGTACTTTGCGCGAGCCGCAGGACTTCTTCAAAATTACGCCCGTAGCGCGCCGCTGCCCACATGCCCACGCCGAAATGCAGCGGCCACGACCAGGACTGCCGCAGCCCCATGTCCATCGGCCAGCGCAACGCGCCGACGCCCGGACCACTGAGTGAAGCATGCGCGAAGGCCGCTCCCTCAATCATCACGGGGCGCACCGACGGAACGCCCTTCTCGCACACCGAGACCCAGCTACCGCGCGGTCGCAGCAATCTGGCACGGGCGCCGAGGTAGGCGGCATGGTGTAGATCGCGAATCAGCGGAGCATCTTCCCCGCGAACGTGAAAACCCAATTCCGCGGCGCCGCCACGGCGCATGGTTCGGGCATACCAGAGCGGCAGACCGTACCTGGCGATCGCCAGGGCCGCGATCAGCCCGACCAGCATGACCATCGCAAGTTGCATGAGCCAGACCACGAAGAACCACGGCGGCAGATGATCCGCGCGGTTCGCCACGACAAGCGGTCAACCGAAACGCGACGCCAACGCGCTTCGCCGCCCACTCCTTCCCATTATATACGTTTCGCCCACGCTCGGTTCAATAACGGTCGATCCGGCTTACTCCGGACATGCGGGCTCGAATGCCACATCAGCCAACGGCACGTCAACCTCGATCGTGCCCAGATCAACCGAAACCTGCTGCTTTTCCAGTTTCACGCGAACCACCCGACCGGCTCGGTCGAATTTACGCACATGGACGGGGTCACCCGGCTGCAGACTCATCACTTTTTCCACCCAGGTCGTGTACTGCTTCAACTGCTCCTCGAGGGCCTTGGCACGATCCATGGCTGCGAGGGTGGCACGTGCGGCTTCCTGTCGCGCCATTTCCGCATCGCGGCGTGCCCGTTCGGCCTCTCGACGCGACTTCAACGTGCTGCCGATGGCACGATTCAGCGCTCGAAACTGTCCCGTAAGGTGACGGCGTGCGGCCGAGACGATTTTCCTCGGCATTCCAAGTCGAGCCGCGATATCAATGGCATTGCTATTACCCGGCTCACCGATGCGAAGTTCAAAGAGCGGTCGCAGGGTTTCCAGATCGAACTGCACCGCGGCGTTGTCCACGCGCTTCGTCTCAAGCGCCATGGACTTCAGCGCACCGAGATGCGTCGTGACCATGGCAAGGCAGCCGCTGGACAGGAGGTGTTCGATGATCGCCCGTCCGATCGCGGCCCCTTCGTCCGGATCGGTTCCGGCACCGAGTTCGTCGAGGAGAACCAGCGTATTGCGGCGGGCCTTCTGCAGGATGTCCAGTATCCGCCGCAGGTGAGCGCTGAACGTGCTGAGCGACTGTTGCAGACTCTGTTCGTCACCGACATCAATCCAGATGCCATCAAAGACCGGCAGCGTCGATCCGGCCTCCGCGGGGATCGGCAAGCCCGCCTGGGTCATGAGCGCCAGCAGGCCCACCGTCTTAAGCGCCGCCGTCTTCCCGCCGGTGTTCGGACCGGTGATGACCATGACGTCGAAATCGTCGCCAAGACGAACGTCAATCGGAATGACCGGATGCGGTGGCGCACCTTCCCGCGACGCCGCTGCACTGAGCATCAGCAGGATCGGATGGCGTGCCTGTCGCAACAGCACTTTGTGGTCATCGTTGATCTCTGCCAGCTCCATGTGGTAGGTCCGCGCCAGGCGAACCTTGGCGGCGAGAAGATCGATCACCGAAATCGTCTCCAGCGTGCCGAGCAATTCGCCCTGATTCAGATGCACCAGATGGGTTAACTCCCACAGGATGCGACCGATTTCCTCCGACTCATCCTGCAACAGGCGGATGCGCTTGTTGTTGTGTTCCACGGCCTCCGCCGGCTCCACAAACAACGTCTGTCCGCTGTCGCTGCTGCGATGCACAATCCCCGAGATGCGTCCGCGCTGGTCCGCCTTGAGCGGGAGGACCATGCGATCCGCATGAAAAGTGGCGTTGGGATATTGCAGGTAACGCGTGATGGCCGGCTGCCGAAGCAGCTTGTCAAAAACCTCTCGCGTTTGTTGTCGTACGTTGTCGATCTCCTGCCGGATGCGCCACAGCCGATCGCTGGCCGTGTCGCGGACTTCGCCGCGCTCGTCGATCACGCGGTGAATCCGCTCGGAAATGAGCTGGAAATCCCCCACACGGGCCGCAAGCCGCGTGACGGAATCCGGCGCGTCGCCCGAAGGTGACAGATACCTTCGGACGGCGCCGATCCCCTCCAGGGTGGATGCCAATTCCGCAAATTCGCCGGGCTCCAGCTTGGTCGGCGGGACGGCACGGCGAACCATCGATCGCACATCTCGAACACCGCCCAAAGGCGGGTCGCCGTGGACATGAACCCACTGCCGAAACTCCGCCGTCTGCGTCAGCCACAGGCGAACCTGGGCCGCTCGGCGGGACGGCGCGATCCGTTGTGCCAACTGTCTGCCCAGCGCGCAACTCGCATGCGACGCAAGCAATTCGCGAATCCGGTCAAACTCGAGCTTTGTCTGCGTGTGTTCGTCCACACGATCGATTCTAACCTCGCCGTTCGGCGCACACCAATCGCCTGTAATTCTGTGCGTCGCGCACTACGGCAATCCGTAGATCCGATCGACGTGCAGCGTCACCCGTCCGCGCACGACGGCCGTCGTGCGCAGTTGATCGTCGGAGAGGTTGGCAACTGGTCCCGCGCCCTTTCGGCTGTATGGATGAAGCGCTCGCCGCGGCGGCTGACCGGTGACGTGACCATCCACGTAAAGCACCATGGCATTGCGACGGTGGCGAAAGTGCCCGTACCCGCCGTTGACTCCGGCATTGCGATCGAAAAGCGACGGGTCCTGCCATTGCAGATACGGCGGTTCGTTGAAGGTCTGCTCCAGTGGAGCAGCGCCGCCATGATCAAGTCGATCGAAGTGGATGCCGTCGGCAAGGGCAAAAACATCCGCAGTCTGTCCAGTGAGTTCCTGAATCTTCCGCGGCCGCGTACTGGTGGAATCGCTCCAGCCCTGCCCGCCGAGCCCGCCGGTGTTGTAGCCGTATCCTCCGGCCGCCGGTGAAAACTTCGCGAAGTACTTGCCCGAGTGGTACGGAAAACTCGGGCACACCAGATCGCGCTCTGCCGCAGTCAGATAGCGACTGAGAAACCCCGCCGACTTGTCCAACCGCCGATTGCCCTGCCAGCTTCCGGAGGACGGCCCTCCCAGCTCCAAACCGAACCACCACCGGCGCCCCCCCTCGGCACCGGGATGGTCCTGGTAATAAGGCCAGAACGAGCCGTCGTGATCGTCAAGGTACATCGCCATGGCCATTCCACCGCTGCGTAACATGCCCATGCAGACCGAGGCCATGCCGGCCTGACGCGCGCCGCCCAGCGCCGGAAGAAGGATGGATGCCACGAGTGCCATAATTGTGGCACTTACCAGCACCTCAACGAGTGTAAACCCGCATCGCCGTTTCGAAAGCACTGTCACCATCGCACGGCTACTCCGACAGCAGCGCCTCAACAAAGCCGGCGACGTCATCCGGCGTCACCTCACCGTCATCGTCGAGATCGGCCCGCTCAGCCACGCAGGCATCCGCAGGGCCGTCCAGCAACGCGACCACGAAGGGAGCGACATCCAACCCGTTCACGTCGCCGTCGAAGTTCAGATCCGCCCGGCGCGCCGGCATCGCAGTCAACACGATCCGGAGAATCTCGACGTCCGCGATCACAGACGAATCGAATGGATTGAATGTGTCCTGCCATGCCGTCAGTGCGAAGGCATTCACTTCGATCGGTGCATCCTGAAACAGGTAGGTCTGGATCGTCGTCGGATCACCATCCGGCCCGCCGGGACCGCCGCCACCGTCGGCATTGATGGCCAGCGGTATGTTGCCCTGCAGGATACGCAGCGTCAGGACGCGATCGGCCGGATCGTACTGCACATTTGCGGTGTACTGTGTGTCGAGCGCAATCATCGCATCGCCGAGATGCGAGTCAATCTGAGACTCCGCACCGAAGGCAAACTCAATCGCCGAAAAGAACCCCGCGCCGCTGTCGCTGTGAATCAGCGTCGAGCCAAGCGTCGGTCCGCCAAAAAACGGACTGACGTTCGGGTAGTAATCGAAACCGACGACATCGAACGCGAAGGCCGGACCTTCGCCGCCGGCTCGATCATCGCCGGTTGTCTGGGTGTTGATCAGTCCCCATCCGATCTGTGCAAACTGGTGAGGGTCAGCAAAAAAACCATCGGAGCGAATGCGAAACGTGACAGAGAACTCGTACGCGTCACACAGTCCGAGGGTCAGCTCGCCTTCTTCATCAAGCGGGCGAACATACCAGGCCGTCGGTTCGAAGGTGTCATAGTGAACGACGAGTCGTTGCTCGGTCACATCGTAGCTGAATCGGGAATCATCATGATGGTGCGGAACATCGAAACGCCCCGCAGCGATCGGATCATCCACGAAATCCTCTACCCAGGTTGTGACACCGTCTCCGGCATGTACCATCTGCGGCAGCCACATCATGCACAGACCTGCTGCAGTAAACCAAATACTCCTGCACAAACGCTCCTTGCGCATCACTGCACTCCTCTCCGCGGCAGTCTCTCGCCGCCGCAAAAAAGAAAACCTCCGCACCCGGAAGCCCGGATGCAGAGGTGTAAGAAGCGCAAAGCCGCGCGCAAGACCAGAAGGCCCGCGCAACGTCATGGCCGCCGACTCCTGCCCAGTTCCGGGGCGGAAACGACGCTCCGGCACGGTCAGGTTTTCTGGCTTTCGGATCATTCTACTGACCGCGCCTTCTCTTCGCCGACGGCGAAAATGGCTTCGTGCGGTGTTCGTCCCCGATTACAGCGGCGGGACCGCGGTGGATTTGCACCACCTTCCCTCTTGACTCCCACGCGGGAGTTCCGTGCCGAGCACTATTCACTTGTCAAAGCTGCGTGGCCGAGCTTCGCGCCACGCCACTGCTTTGTAACGACGCTGCGCTACGCTCGTCAAGACCAAAATATGCGCCTCGAAACGTCACTGCGCGCAACGACGCGTACAACAAAGAATTGCGCAAAAAAAACGGGGCCGCGCCGACTCCCCTCGGCGCGACCCCTACTGCTACTTAAAGCAGCAACCCGCTGGGCGAAGCCCTCGAAAAACCCGCGACCCCTCTCCCAAAGGTTCCGAGTCTTCGATGGGCCTCCCCCAGCAAGCTGCCCGGCGCGGCGTCCGATGCCGCCGCCGAAGCTGATATAGACACGCCTCGTGCCAGACCGAGAACATCGTCTCCTCGAGTCGCAGAGAACTATCTATAAAGCCAATAATAACAACGTGTTAGCAGTGAAGCGGTGCTATGTTAGCGGTGGCTAACCTTTCGGTGCGGTCCGTTTTCTGGGCAATTGTTCCCAAAATCGACCCCCAGTGGGTGCGCAGACACGACCCAAAGCGACCCCGGAATCCCGCTCTCATTCAGTGAGTCAGACTGCCTGCGGCGGATAGAGTTGATAGAGCATGAGATAAACGACCACACCCGTCACCGACACATACAGCCAGATCGGCAGGGCCCAGCGGACGATTCGGCGATGCTGTTCGAGCTGGTTGCGAACCGCGCGATAGATTGCCAACCCGACCAGAAACGGCACGGCCGCGGCCAGCACCACGTGTGTGAAGAGAATCGTCAGGTACGCGTAGCGCACCGCCCCCTCTTCCGTGAACTTCGTGTGTCCGGCGTGGTAGTGATAGATGAGATAGCAGACGAGAAACGCCGCTGAGACCGCTGTCGCGCTGAGCATGCAGGCCCGATGGGCTGCAATGCGCTTGCGTCTGATCATTACATAGCCGATGACGATCAGAAGCGTGCTGATGCAGTTGAGTGTTGCGTTGACGTGCGGCAGGTCGAAGACCGTCACCGGGTGCCCTCCCGTCGCAGGCCGCGAATGTCAGCGAGCAGGTCGCGTTTAACCGCTTCGGGAATGCCCGATTCACTGCCGACCGTGTTCAGGTCGTACTCTTCTTCCTCCGTCAGAATGCTGTAGTACCCGCGGATACGGCCGATTCGATCGATCAGCACAAAGCGCGTCGAGTGAAGAATCTGATCGTCGCCCTGCTCGGGGTCCTCCACGGCGATTCGAAATCCCTGAATGGCCAACTCACGGAGCGATTTCTTCTCGCCCGTCAGAAACAGCCAGCGGGCCTTGTCGGCGCCGAGCGCGTCGGCATACTCCTGAAGCCGCTTCGGCGTATCACGCTCCGGATCGACCGTGATCGTCACGCACACGACATCGTCGTAGCCCTCCTTCTTCAGGAGCGATTGCAACTCTGCCATGCGGACTGACATCACCGGGCACGGACCGGCACAGTACGTGAAGACAAAATCGGCGATCCAGATTCGACCGCGAAGGTCAGCCAGGCCCACCCGTCGGCCGCTTCGCTCGATGAGCGAGAAATCGGGCAGCTCGCCCAATATCGGCAGTTGCTCGACACGCGCGCGCTCTGTTCCGCGCCGTCGGGACTTGTCCACATGGGAATACTGCATGTACGCAAGACCGCCCACGAAACCAAGCGAGAGGAGCATCAAGAGCCAGAAGCCGAAACCCGGCCGCTGCTCCGGCGGCTTCCAGGTCGGCTCCGATGCGTCGCTGCCGTCCCGTGGACTCCCGTCATTGCCTTGTGCACGGGCATCAACCGATGCGGCTCGATTCGTATTTTCAAGCTCGGTCGTCATTGCAGCACGCGGGTCGTTTCTCGGCTCACACTCAGCAGGGATAATACGAATGTAAACATCGCGAATGCGAGACTTACTCCCAAGGCCATCGGCAGGGACACTCCCGGCGAGACCGAGGGTGATGCCGAATCAAGATACAGCGTATGTCGCAGCAGTGCGACGCCGTAGGTCAGCGGATTGCAGGCCACGATCTTCTGCAGCCAGGCGGCCGAACCCGCCGTCGGGAAAAACGCGCCCGACAACACAAGCATCGGGAACAGCACCAGATTCATCACTGCGTGAAAGGCCTGCGTCGATTCCGATCGCCAGGCCAGCCAGAAGCCCAGTCCGGTTACACCGAAAGCCAGCAGGATCATAGCGGCCAACGTCGCGAGGAGCGACCCGACACCGGTTGATATGCCGGCAGCAGGAATGAATACGAGAAAGAAGATCGCCTGCCCCACTGCCAGCGTCGTAGCCCCGAGAATCTTGCCCAGCGCAATGGACGCGCGGGAGACTGGCGCGACCATGACCCCCTGCAGGAAACCTTCGCGACGATCATCGATCAGAGAAATCGTCGAGAAGATGGCTGTAAAGAGCAGAATCGCTGCAATGGCACCGGGAAAAGAGAACTCCAGGTAACTCACGTTTTCCGCGGCATCGGGAACCTGAAGCGAATCCCGCAGACCCGAACCCATCAACAGCCAGAAAATCACCGGAGTGCCCAGCGCGCCGATCACCCGGCCGCGCTGCCGCAGAAAACGCACCATCTCCCGCTGCCAAAGCGTACGACAAGGCAGCCAGATCCCCGGCAGCGGCGCAGGATTTCTCGACGCTCCCCCGTCGACAGGTGGTGTCTGCCCGCTCATGGCTTCTCCCCTACCGCATTGACCACATCGGCAAGCTCGAAGCGGTGACCCGTCTCGTGAATGAAGACATCCTCGAGCGTCGGCTTGCCCAGCGTGATCGCGCGGACCTCCCCACCAAACTCGCTCATCAGGCGGCCGACCAGTGCCGGGCCGTCACGCGTTTCGACGCGCAATTGCCCGTCGACAACCGTCGCTTCTATTCCGAGCCGACTCGAAACAGAGCGCGCCAGTTCGTCCGGGCGCTCGCAATCCACCCGGATGCAGTCACCACCAACACGGGCTTTCAACTCCGCAGGGCTTCCGCAGGCCACGAGTCGACCGCGATCGAGAATGGCCAGTCGATCGCAGTGCTCGGCCTCCTCGAGAAAGTGCGTCGTCAAAAGGATCGTCACGCCGGTCCGGTCGCGCAGCCCCTCCAGTACGGACCAGAGCTCGCGCCGCGCTGATGGATCCAACCCTGTGCTGGGTTCATCCAGAATCAACAAGGACGGTTCGTGCAGCATGCCCTTGGCGATTTCGACTCGGCGGCGCATTCCACCCGACAGCGCACGAACCAGATCATCGGCCCGGTCCGCAAGTCCGAATCGATCCAACAGTGATTCGAGTCGAGTTTCCAGCGTGCGCCCGCTTAGCCCGTAAAGCCGGCCGGCGTGGCGCAGATTCTCACGCGCGGAAAGATACAGATCGAGACTGGGCGACTGGAACACCACCCCGATTCGACGGCGAACTTCGTCACGATAGCGCAATGCATCATGTCCGCAGATCGTGGCCTTGCCGGCTGACGAAGGCAGAAGCGTGGTAAGAATTCGAAAGAGCGTGGTCTTGCCGCCGCCATTGGGCCCGAGGAGGCCGAAGAACTCACCGGCGCGCACGACGAAGGAGACACTCTCCAGCGCGACCCGGGAGCCATAACGATGACCGAGCCCCTCCACAACGACGAGATCGGACATGAGCTACGCGCCCACGCGATTCAGCAGCAGAAAAACCAGCAGAATCGGCAGATAGATCACCGAGACAAGCAACATCGCCCGTGCCGTCGCGTGCGACAGGTGCCGCGCCATGCGCATACAATAAAACATCCAGACCGCGCCGAGCAGAATCGCCGTAGCGGCGCCGATCGTACCCGTGTAACCCAGCAGCCACGGCAGCAGACTCACCGCGACGAGCAGCAGACTGTAGCCGATGGTCTGCCGAATGAGCCGGCGGCCCGTAGGATCGACCACGGACAACATACGGTACCCGCCGAGGCGATAATCATCGCGATACATCCATGCGATCGCGAAGAAATGTGGCAGTTGCCAGACAAAGAGAATTGCAAACAGAAGCCAGGCCCACGGCCCCAGTTCCCCGGCCGACCCTGCATAGCCGATGAGCGGGGGCAGCGCACCAGGCACCGCGCCGACGAGTGTATTCGCGGATGTCAGCCGCTTGAGCGGCGTATAGACGAACAGGTAAAGCGCGATCGTCGCCGCGGACAACATCGCCGCGAGCACATTGACAAACAGAGTCAGCACGAGCAGACCAAAGACGGCGCAGACCAGTCCGAACACCAGAGCTTCCGTCACAGAAACCCTGCCGGCCGCAATCGGGCGATCCATCGTCCGCGGCATCAATCGGTCGTACTCGCGCTCCATGAGCTGATTGAGCGTATTGGCGGCCGCAGCCGTAAGGGCCGTGCCCAGCAGCGTGTGAAAGAGCAGGACCGCATCAATCCCGTCAGCCGCTCCGAGGCAGAAACCGACGGCCGTCACCACCAGCACCAGCGCGGAGATGCGCAGCTTGGTCAGCTCAATGAAGTCCGCCAGCCGGACCCGGAGCGACTCCGCCGTGAGCGCGCGCGGAGTAACCGCGCTCGACGCCACACTTGATGCGACTCCCGATGGCTGCAAGGCGCGACCCGTGGGGTGTGTTTGCTTCATCCTGTTGCCCCCGCCACACCAACGGTACGCGGCAATTTCTCGGTTCGAGCAACGCCGATATATCGATGTGCTCGAAGCGTAAATACCCACGCAACCGCCAGCGTGGCCGCACCGACGGCTACATGCGCCGTGGCGATGACCGGCAGCTTCTGAGACAGCACCGTCCACGCACCTAGTGCGATCTGTAGCAGCACAAGTCCCATCGCAAGCATCACCGGGCGTGTGAGCAAGGGCCGATCTCCATGTCGTCGAAGCGTCAGGATGCCGACGATGAACACGACCGCTGTAACCAGCAGCGCCCCGGCTCGATGGGCCATGTGCGATGCGATCTGTCCGACCGTGACCGCCGGAACCCCGAGCGTAAAGCGGCGGTATTCGTTGTACTCAGCGACGGATCCTTCGTCGAAACCGGGAATCACCTGTCCGTAGGCAAGGGGAAAATCGGGCACGGCCAGACCCGATTCCGTGTGCCGCATGATTGCCCCGAGAATGAGCTGCAGGAAGACAATCGCGGTGAGCAGGACGCCAAGATGCGGTGTCTGTATGGAAGCGGATCGACGGTTTTCTTCCTGAAATCGAACCTGCGCCTCTCGCGAAGCCGCCGGATTGCCATCTGTCGAACTCCGCAGCCAGCGCGGCGATGTAAACACGGCGATCGAGACGACGATGCAGAAGAAGGTCTGAGCCAGACAAGCATGGGCCACGGAAACCGGCGTCGGCAGAAAGTATCGAACCGTCAGACCACCCAGGATGCCCTGCACAATGACGGCGGCAAGGGCCAAGGAGCCCAGCTTGCACAGCCACCGCCGCGGCTCTGTCACCCACAACCAGATGCACAGGCCGATGGTCAAGAGACCGACCGTCGAGGCGATCAACCGATGACCATGCTCGTAGAAGATGCCTCCGACCCATTGCGAGTACGGGAAGGCGAACATGTTGTAGCCGTAGCTCGTGGGCCAGTCCGGCACGGCCAAGCCGCTGCCGGTGCTGGTGACCATGCCTCCGGCGAAAATGAGCACCCACGTGGCCAGCGCCAGCACGACCGCATAGCGATGAAGCCAGCGGCGCGAGCGCGGCAAGTCGGCATGCGCCGCAGCACCGGCGTCTGCCGAAGCCGTTATGGTCCGTGGCAATTCATTCATCAGTGATTCGTGATGGAGCACCGTCCGGCTCTGTCTTATCAGAAATCCGCACTGCGCTGACGCGCGACAAGCGCCTTGCCCGAACCAGCCACAGGGCGACCATCGCCCCGAAGCAAAGCAGGACGCCGTAGGTGACGAGGATCATCACGACCACGCCTCCCTGCGCACCTTTGACCAACTCGGAATCCGGATTGCCCTGACAGACAGAGCACGCCCGGGCCACATCGGCCAGCAAGATGGGCATCACGCAGCAGATTCCTGCCATCCAACCGGTACGAACTCGGTTCATGTCGAATACCCCCGACTCAAACGAAGCTCAGATGCCGAAGCTTGCGAAGAAACCAAACGCCGTAGACCGCGAGCACCGCCCCGCAAAAGAAGGCGCCGACGCCCAGGTACAGCGAGTCGGCCTGTCCCGTGCTGCGGTACGCGCGCAGGGCCCAAATGCCGAGCCCGACGGAAAAGATCAGGCACACGCTGATGAAGAATACGTGGAATCCCTTGAGCGACATCGGTTCGTCCTAGTGGGTTACCGTGCCTACCGCCTCGTGATCGGTGATAACCGGGAGCAGGAGCAGCACGACGAAGAACAATGCACACAGGGCGAGGATCCAGTAAATCAGACCGCGCTCGGATATCAGGTGCATGAAGTAGCACGCGACCAATGAGCCCTTGATCGACGCCACGATCAGGGCCACGACCACCGCGCCGACAATCGGCAGATGCAGGTAAAACACGCCGACCGTGATGACTGTCAGCACCAGCAGGGCGCCGAACACCTTCAGGTACGTTCGGACATGATGGCTGACTTCTTCCGCAGTCATCTCATGGTGACTCATTCGCAGATCTCCCGAATCCTCCCGGCAGCCGGGAGTTACCAAATCACCTCATCCTAGAGCAGGTACAGCACCGGGAAGAGGAAAATCCAGACCAGGTCGACAAAGTGCCAGTACAAACCGGTGCACTCGATGCGATCGGCGTACTTGTCCGGCCGCTTCTGGGCAAACCGGCTGCCGGTCAGCATGAAATACAGAATTACCACCATGCCGCCGATGATGTGGAGCCCGTGCAGACCGGTGAGCGTGAAATACGTCGCCAGAAAGGTGCTGTGCGCCGGGCCGAAATCGGAAATACGTCGGATGTTGCCGCCGTCGATCCGTAGCGTCGGCGGATGCTCCTTGCTGCCGGCGGGGGCATCGGGGTCCAGCAGGATGAACTCCGGAATCGCGAAGGCCCGGATGTGCGTTTCCTTCGTGAGCGGCGGACAATCCTTGGCCAGATGACCGCGAATGCTGGACACCGAGTTGCCGTCCACAACCATCGGCTCCTTGAGCCAGACTTCAAAGTGGTTGAACTTCTCGGAGTACTCGAAATACTTGACGACGAGAAACGCGCCGGCCAGCAGGAACGTCACGGTCAGGAAGAGCTGACCGCGGGCGATGTTGTTCATCTTCAGCGCCGCCCAGGCCATGACCATCGTCACACTGGAAGTAATCAGAACGACTGTGTTGAAGGTGGCCAGCGGCACATTGAGGATTTCGGCGCCATGTTTGGGCCAGGTGCCTTCCGGCGCTCCCATGCGCAGCAGCACATAGGACGAGAAGAGCGCCCCGAAGAGCATCACTTCGGATGCCAGGAACAGCCAGAGGCCGAACTTGCCGTTGTACATCCCGGTTACGGGATGCGGCTCCATGTCATGAGGAATCGCTACTGCTGCGGACAAGTCTAAGACCTCCTATGCGACGACGTGCTGCGGGCAGAAGTCCGTCTTCTTGCCGGGAACGCTGTATTCGTAGGGCCCGCAGTACACCACGGGGACCGTGTCGAAATTGCCGTGCGGTGGTGGCGAGGGCGCGGCCCACTCCAGCGTGGTCGCTTCCCACGGATTGGCACCGACTTTCTGGCCCTTCCAGATACTCCAGAAGAAGTTGATGATGAACGGAATCTGTGCCACGAACAGCAGCCAGGCCGACCAGGACACCATGACCGAAAGTCCCTGTGCGCTCGCACCGTGCAACTGTTCGGACTGGTCGTACTGTCGGCGGAGGATGCCCGCCATGCCCTGGAAGAGCATGGGCATGAAGACGCCGTTGATGAAGATGAACGAGAAAAACCAGTGCAGCCGGCCGAGCGTCGAGTTCATCATTCGACCGGTTACCTTGGGGAACCAGTGATAAATGCCGGCGAAAACAGCAAAGATCGTGCCCGGGGCGACGACGTAGTGGAAATGCCCGATGACGTAGTAGGTGTCATGCAGGTGGATGTCCGACGCCGTCAGACCCAGCGGCAGCCCCGTGAGCCCGCCGATGGCGAACATCGGCAGGAACGACAGGGCAAACAGCATCGGCACGGTGAAGCGAATCGAAGCACCGTACAGACTGATGATGAGACAGGTGAGGATGATCACCGATGGAACGGAGATGATCATCGTCGTTGCCTGAAAGAAGGTCGAAAGCGTCGTGCCCATGCCGGTCATGAACATGTGATGGGCCCAGACGATAAACGACATAAAGCCCAGGAAGATCGCCGAATAAACCAGTGACTTATAGCCCCACAGCGGCTTGCGTGTGTTCGTGGCGATGATTTCAGAAATGATTCCCAGCGCCGGCAGGATCAGCACGTACACCTCCGGGTGCGCAAGGAACCAGAACAGGTGCTGCCAGAGCAGCGGACTGCCACCGCCGGACAGATGCGCCTGTTCCACACCGCTGACCACCAGCCCGGTCGGCATGAAGAAGCTCGTACCCGCGACACGGTCCATCAGCTGCAGCACCGCGGCAGCTTCAAGGGGCGGGAAGGCAAGCAGCAGCAGGAACGACGTCACCAGCTGCGCCCAGACGAAGAAAGGGAGCCGGAAGAAGCTCAGTCCCTTGGCACGCAACTGCACCGCCGTGACGATGAAGTTCACCGAGCCCAGCAGCGAAGAGGTAATCAGAAACACCATGCCCAGCAGCCACATGGTTTGCCCGGTCGTGGCGATGACGGAGAGCGGCGCGTAAGACGTCCAACCGGAATTGGCCGCCCCGCCCGGCATGAAGAAGCTGGCCAGCATGATGATTCCGCCGGGCAGGTAGATCCAGTAGCTGGCCATGTTTAGCCGCGGAAAGGCCATGTCCGGTGCCCCGATCTGCAAGGGCAGCACATAATTGCCGAATCCGCCGACGCCCAGCGGTACGATGGCCAGAAAGACCATGATCGTGCCATGCATGGCGCCAAAGGCGTTGTAGCCGTCGCCGCTGAGTATGCCGTCGAGGGCGATGGTGTCGCCGAGGTACTTGCCGATGAAGGGGATCGGCTGACCTGGATAGGCCAGTTGCCATCGCATGATCATCATCAGCGCAAAGCCGAACATAAGAAAGACGAGTGCCGTGATGGTGTACTGCACGCCGATCACCTTGTGATCGACGGAGAAGATGTACTTCCGCCAGAACGGCAACTCCTCATGATGATGATCTGCGTGCGTATCGTGTTTGCTCATAGATTCCACTCACCGCTTGCGTGAACATCGGACCGCGATCGGCCTGATTCCGCTGCATTAAAAGTCGTCGAACTCGATGACTTTCGATTTCTCCTCGACCCACGCTGCAAATCCGGCGTCGTCATGGGTTACCATCTGGGCCTTCATCTTGAAATGGCTGTTGCCGCAGAGCTGCGCACAGATCACTTCCAGCGGATTGCGCGGCTGCATGCTCAACTCGGTCACGCCGGCCTTCTCGAGCTTCTCCAGAAGCTCCTGACCGGCCTCGTACGTCGCACCCAGGTCCTGCCCGCGTGCAAGAAGAACCTGGCCATCCTTGTCCTTGTAGTCCTGAGTCGCGATGTGGTGCCGGAGGCGATACCAGTTCGCCTTCCGCATCGGGAAGACCTGCGTCATCCGCTCGCGGATGGCTTCCGACTTGGCGTCCTCCTTCACTTTGAACCAGATCGGAATCTCCATACCGGGGATCGCATCCTGTTTGACGCGCATCGTCGGGATGGCAAACGAGTGAATGACATCCTTCGTCGTCAGGCGCACGTAAATGTCCCGACCAACGGGCAGATGAAACTCGTTCACCGAGACGATGTCGTCCGACGCCGCGGGATCGGTCTCGACCAGGCCGACCGGATTACTCGCGCTGATCAGATCCGCACGGGTCGGACCGAACTTTCCGTCCTTGCCGGGATAGTGGAAGTTCCACTGAAACTGCTCGGCGACAACCCGAACCTCGAACCGCTCCGCCGGTGCAGGCGGATCATTCTTGTACGCCGACCAGACCGGCATCGACAGTCCGACCAGCAGAAAGGCCTCGAAGGCGCCGACGCCGATCTCAGCATACTTCGAAACCGTGCCTTTGACCGGTTCATAACGTGCCGTGTGGCCCGGCCGCTGGCGGTACTTCGTGAGACAGTAGAGGAAGAAAATTCCCCATCCCACGAAGAGCACGCCCATGAAGACGTGCAACACGTCGATCAGGTGGTCGATTTGACTGCCGTGTTCCGAAAGCAACGGCGGCAGCCAGCGTCCATAGTGCATCGGAGCTTGCATTCTGGGTAACTCTCGATAGGGGCCGCGAAGCGATGTTTCGCCCCGGGTCGGGCGCCGGACCTGCGAAAGATCCGGCGCCGTGGATGCCTCAACCGGATGCGCCGTCTCCGGCGCGTCGGTTACTTTTTTGAGTCGTCCGTCTCCGTGGAAAGAATGACCTCGCGGGCCTGAGGGGCCTCGGCCTTCTTGGCGTTGTACTTGAAGGTGACTTCCTTCGTCTCGCCATCAGCGATGGTCACCTTCTCACTCAGTTCGCCGAAGGTGGGATGCCAGGTGGCTACTTCATACTCGCCCGATGGGAGATTCTTGATCTCGAACGTGCCGCGCTTCGAAGCGTCGCCGCCGTCGTCTTCGTGAGACTTGCTCACCGAGAAGAAGGGGTGCGTCAGCACGCCGCAGTACGAGGCCATCCACTGATGCACATCGCACTTGAGCTTGATCATGATCTCTTCACGATTGAAGGTTTCGCGGCCCTTGAGTTCCTTGACCATGCCCTTCTGGGCCTGGGCAAAGTTGAACCGCGGATTCTTCTGCGCCTGGGAATTCACATTATGATTCGTCGGATCGCTGTTCCTGATGTGAATCTCCTGCCCGGCCACCATGCCCCAGACGTGGGGATGATACATGCAGTCCTTCTGATCGAGGACCACCGGCTCCTTCGGCGGATCATACTTGCCCTTCACACCGCTCTTAATATAGACAAATGTATAGGGAATCGCGTTGTCGTTGTTCTTGTACACGATCGTGCCCTGGTCCGGCTGCGGCTTGGAATGCGAGGCCACGCAGTGCTGATCGCCGCCGATGCTCAGGGGCCTCGTGGGAGGAGGATCACCCTCGAACACCACGCGACCTTTGATGACTGCGCTGCCCTTCTCGTTGTCCGCCTGGACCGGCAAGACCGCCACCGACAGGATTAGTCCTGCCGAGAGCCCCAACAGAATGCATTTCCTCGTCATGACCTTTACTCCTCGGGCACTCAGCCCGCGTTGCGAATCCCCGCGCTGCGATCAATTGTCGCAGACGCGAGAGTTCTTGCAAGTTATACCGGCCCTGATTTCGCGGCATCGGAACCGATCGCCCCGTCGCGAACGTCATCCTTGGCTTTAATCAAAATCGAACTCCACGGGCTCCTTCTTCTTCGCGCCGTCGTCGCCGTCAAAGTCAAAATCCTCCGTCGGTTGCGCCGGCTCTGTGGCCGGGGCGGCAAGACCGCCGGGCTGGATGGCCGTGTAGCGACGCTCACCAAGGTTGAACAGGAAGTCCACCAGCAACGCCGCCTGTTCGTCCATGCCGGCGTAGAACTTCGCCTCAAGTTCCGCGCGGCTCTCCGCAGGCATCATCGCGAATGCACTGCCGCCCTGGAAAATCTGCGGCATGTTCGCGCCGGGCTGAATGGCCTGCGGATCCTGAAGCCACTTGACGACCCAGTCGTAACGCAACCGCTTGTAGGTCAGCGCGAAGTTCGGCGCCTTGATGTCCGTCGTAGTACCCGGAACGCTGGGATCACCGCCGACGTGGCAGGCGAGGCACTTCAACTCGTAGAAGAACTCCTCACCGCGCTTGAATCGTTCGTCGTCGGTCCAGTGGTTTCGCGGATCAGTGAAGGGATACTCCACGTCAAACGTCTTCGCCAGAAACTCGGCCCGCTCGATGATCTTGTCATAGACCGGTCCGGCGAAGTCCGCCAGCTCCTCGGGTGTATTGGCATCCGGGGCGTTCAGCTCGAACGCTCGAATCTGCTTCTTCGTGACTGCGTATTCCTGCAGAAACCGCGCCTGCGGAGAAAGCTTATCCTGCAGGAACCACGCATCCGCACCGGCCGCGGCGCTGTCCGGCACCGATGAGTTCGCCGCACCGCTGCTGGCCCCGTGCACCTCGCGCAGGTACCGCATCACCGGCGCCAACTCCGCCTTGAGCATGTGGGCCTCGTCCTGGGAAAGTCCGGCGAAATACTCCACCAGCGTCGTCGCCTGCTCCTGTGTGAGATAGAAGCTCGGCATGCGCACATTCAGCCACGGGCGGAGCATTTCCACATTGTTCAGGAAGGTAAAGAGCCAGGGGTATTGCACCTTGGCGCCCTCACCCCAGAGCAGCGGCGGAAGGAAACGCTGTCCGAACGGATAGCTGTCTCCCACCCCCGGGTCCTGCGTGTAATACTGGTGCAGGTTGGGATGATTTCCCTCGATGTCGTGACAGCCGACGCAGTTCAGTTCACGCGCCAAGGCACGGCCGCGGGCGATCTTCCCGGCGGGAGTTCGTTCATAGTCGATCTTCACGGAATTCATCACGTTCGCATCGCGCATGCTGAGCAGATAGGCCGTCAGCGAACGGACTTCGTCCTCGGAGAGGAAGAAATTCGGCATCTTCAGCTTCTCGTAGGGCTTCTTTATCTTCGCCCGATCCCAGATACGCGGGTTGCTCAGCTTGTAGTAGGCGAACGACGCATGATTGTGCAGGATGTCAGTCGGTGGATTGTGACCGGCATCGCGGACCAGATGTGTGTATTCGTCGGTGTCGATGTACAGCTTGCCGAACAGGGCAGGATTCGCCTCGACATCGTGCTCAAAGGCCGGACTGTAAAAGGCGAAATCGAGCTGGCTCATGAATTTCTGTGCCCACAGCGTCACGTCCGTGCCGGGACGCGTGGCGTCCTCGAAGCCGGCGATCTGGTGACAAGCATAGCAGCCGTAGTGGCTGATCATCTTCATGCCCAGGTAGAGTTTCTGCCGGTCCGGCAGACTCGCCGATCGGCTGGCGATGATCTCACCGACACGGCGGCGGCCATCTTCTCCCTCGCCAAAAGAGCGCGCCGTCTGGGCGACAATGGCCGCCGTCAAACGACCATACGGATCGCTGTCCATCACCTTCTCGTCGTTGAGAATCATCTCGGCCACGCTCTGCGTATTCTGTCCGCCGAGCAGGTCTAGAATCAGCGATTGCGCCATCTCCTGATGACGCGCGTCTCTCGGAATCGGCGTCTGGTCGAACTCATCATTACGAAGACTCAGCAGATACGCCGCCACATCCAGCATGTCCTGATCGTTCTTGCGGCGCTGCGTATCCGGATCATCGAGCTGGTAGTAGCTGTCGCGGAACATCCGCGGCATGCGCGTGTACGACGCATAGTGGCGCGGATCGCGCAACCAGTTGTACAGCCACAGCCGGGCTCGCTCGGCCTGGCCCGCGTTTGCGGGATCCGGAATGAGTTTGGATCCCATGCCGGAAAGTTCCGGTGCCACGCGGGTCAGCGATGGCGGAACGTACATTTTGGCGGGATCCGGATCGCGCCGCTCCAGATCGGCGACGACCTCCTCCTGCTGGGCGCGGGCAATGGCTTCGTCCCGTCGAAGCGGCGTCAGGTGCTGTACGGCGTACCGCACGCGGTCGTTGTCCGACATGGATTCGAATCGAGACTTCGCCTCTTCCTCGGAGAGTCCCTGCGTCATGACCAGGTCCTTGACGATCCACGATTCGCCGAGCGTCTTGCCATCGGTCGAGAGCGGGTCCTTCGCATCCAGATTGGCATGGCAGGCCAGGCAGCCAATCGAGACAAACAACTCTTCGCCCCGCTTCGGATCGCCCTCGATTCCGGACGGCAGATCGACATAATCCAGCGGCTTGGTAAAGGTCTGCAGATAGTGAACGATCGCCTGAATCTCCGTCTCGGTCCGCAGAACCGGGTCCGGGTCGAATTCGTTGGCGCTGGAGGGCAGGTTGTTCTCCTGGTGGAAGAAGTGCGGCATCCACGTGCCGGGGCGGAAGTTCTTCGGATATTCCACCCAGCGCTCCATGAAACCCGTAGTCAGCTTCTCACCGACATGCGTGAGATCGGTGCCGACCATGCGAGAGTCTGAAAGGCCGTCAACATTGTGACAGTTGATGCAGCCGACGGTCGTGAAAAGATCGCGCCCCTCAACGATCCGACGCGCTGATTCGAGCGGCAGCGTCTTGTGACGCTCCAGATCGAAGGACTGGTCGTGGCACTTGCGACAGCTCGCCGACGTGTAATCCGGCAGAAGCATTGGCCGCTCCCAGAACTCCTCCACGAGATGGAACGTCGCCAGCGGGATGCCCAGCTCCTTGATGTAATACTCCTTCTCCCACCGCTTTTTCTCTTCCTTGTCCTTCGGCGTGTGCGCCGCGAGGATGAAATCCGTATCCTGACCGGCGCCTTCGTGGCAAACCGTACAGCCCATCTTGCCCATCGGGTGCGGCGAATCCGGGGAGACATACAGATCAAGATTCGGGTGCGCCTGAATTTCCTTTCGGAAATCGATTCGCGGGCGTCCCTGATCTACCAGATAGGTGTTCATGGCGGCCGCAAGTGATGCTACGTAGGTCATCTGCTGCGATTCGCTCATGTCCTTCCACGGCAGCGGCTGTTCGGTACCCGGCAACCGGGGAGGCCGGGCCCAGAGGATCTGTTCGAATCGGCCCGTGATCGCATCCGTGACTTTGCGACGGGTCAGATCGGCGCCGGAACCCAACTCGCTGAGCACCTCGTCAAGGCGCAGCTGCGGTCGACCGATGTCCGATAGGTAGTCGTTGGTCGCCCTGACCATGGCTCGCACGAAATCCCCCCGCTTCGTATCGTCAAGCTCTGCGAGATCACCTGCGGCGAACTCCTTCTGCTGGCCGGCCTGTGCAAGACGATCCATAAGCATCTCACGCATCGCGGCATTGGCGCTCTGCAGAGTCGCTTGCACGACAGGGTTGTTCAGGGCAAGGGACGTGCGGCGGGCGAAACTCTCCACCGTCAGATTCGGATCATCAATTCCGACGTGACAGGTAATGCAGCGGTCGGTCACATAGGAATCGACGAAGTTGTAATCGAAACGAATCGGCTTCATGAAGACCTGACGGACTTCTTCGCGCCCCGGCGTGCCCTGCGGCGCGAGGTAGTCGAGCAGCGGCAGGTTAAATGCCAGGCGGGTCAGGCCCGGGCCGTACATCTCGTCGAAGCGCCTCGCGTCCGCTAGTCCTTTTTCATAAGCGGCCAGGGCCTTTTGGGCATCGTTGCGGCGGCGATAGAACTCGCGGATCTGACCGCGGACGCTGCGCAGGTCATCTTCTAGCTTATCGAGCCGCGCGCGGGCTTCGCTCAGCTTCCGATCTGCCGCGGCGTTCTCCTCGGCGATCTTCAGCGTGCGAGGGTGGTTCTCGCCGTGCAGCGTGCGTGACTCTTCAAAATCAAAGAGTCGCACCTGCATCTCGGCATTCATGTTGCCGTATGTCAGGGCAACGCCTTGAAGCTCGCCGGCGAGTGTCTTCTCCCGGTCAATCAGGTCCTTCTCTCGGCTGCGCTGTTCCGGGGAGGATAGTTCTTCTTCTGCCTGACGAACCGCTGCGAGCAATGCGGCGTGTTTTTCCTTCTCTTCGGGAGTTTCGTAACGCAAGGCGTCAAAATGCGCCATGGCCGAACGGACATTGAAGTAATTCCGCTGCACACCGCGCCACTGTCGGGCGTAGTCGTGCCAGAACATCCACGCCATCGACACCAGAGCCACGACCGCCGAGGCGGTAAAGACGATGTTCAACCGTCGGGTGTTGCGTAATGTCTCAGTCGTTACAGGCATGTCGTCTCATCAGCCGTTGGTTGTCCGTTACAGGCCACGAAGCAGGCCGCGCGGCACGGACAGCACTCTAAATGTTGAAGAAAAACTCCGTAATCGCCACGAAGTACTTCATATTGAACAACCACCGCAGAACCATCTTGATCGGGACGATGAACATCCACGACAAGAGCAGCCAGAATACGCAATAGCGGACAAAACCGATCTCACGATAAATCCGTCGGAAGACCGTCTGCGCCAGAAAGACCGGAAGCACGAAGAAGTAGCCGCCGACCAGAACCAGGCCCGGCGCTTCACGCACGAGATAAGCCGGCAGAAACAGGAACGGTTGATCGGGCAACCCCGGCTTCCACCACGAAAGTGCGAGACGTTCCGGCAGCACGACCCAGAAGACATCCGACACATTGATGTTCAGCAGTGCCGCCGGGCGATGCGGATCCCACGTCTCGAACGGGCCAAACAGATTCCAGTTCGGCCCGCGAAGGAACGTGCCCAGCACGATCAGTACGCACCACATGATCACAAAACCGAACATGAACACGCTGATGACGAACGGCCGCTCGCGAAGCGTGTAATAACCGTTACCGCGGGGATTCTTGTCAATATATGGCAGCGCGATGAGGCCGACGATGATCAGCCCCGGCAGCAGCACCCCCGCAATCCACGGGTCGAAATAGACAAGAAGCTCCTGAAGACCGAGGAAGTACCACGGGGCCTTCGACGGATTCGGGATGTTGGTCGGATTGGCCGGCGGTTCGAGCGGGGCCTTCAGCACGATCGCCCAGACAACCAGAAATGCCGTGCAAAGGACAAGCGCGATCAATTCGGTATAGACCAGATCGGGCCAGACGAGCACCTTGTCATCCGCGCCGCTCTCCAGAAGCGGCTCGCCCCGTTTCATGCGATCGTCGTTGATCGCTGCCTGGCGGAAACCCAGCCAGGTGCAGAAACCGGTGAAATAGATCATCATCGTAATCGGCACGTTGTCCGGCTTCTTGATGATCTTAAAAAAGTCCTCATCGAACATGCTGGCGACGTAGAAGAACGTGAACGCGGCAAAGATCAGCCCGGCCACCTTCGGCTTCGTCCAGATCTTGTACGTCAGCAGAGCGACGATGAGCAGCAGCGTCGTAAGCGTGACGAAGTACTCCGGCGCGCAGAGGTAATCGATCGTCGACTTGAGCCGGTCGATCAGACCGTCCGAATGCCCGCCCTCGGCGGACGCCAGAAGTTGCCAGTAAGTATCGATCATATCCTGCATATCCGTTCAATCGCCCCGCAACCGGCGGGAGCGCTCGCGTCGCACATCCGACCCCGAGCCGATCAAAGCGGGCCGGAGATGCCTCCGTCCTTTCGAACGCGCCAGAAATGCACGGCGATCAACACCGATACGACGACCGGAATGAAGATGCAGTGCAACACGTAAAATCGAAGCAGGGCGCCCGGCCCGACCACCGTACCGCCAAGCAACAGAAACCTCGCATCCGAACCGCCGTGTATCAACGGTACGCCGCCCACCTGCAAAAGCGCCGCGCCGGGGCCTTCATGGCCTGCAAACGGCGTCGCACGGGCCATGTTCGAACCGACCGTGATCGCCCAGATGGCAAGCTGATCCCACGGCAGGAGGTAACCGGTAAACGAGAGCAGAAGCGTCAGTGTCAGGAGGATGACGCCGACACCCCAGTTGAATTCCCGTGGCGGTTTGTAGCTGCCCGTCAGGAACACCCGAAGCATGTGCAGCCAGATGGCAATGACCATCGCGTGCGCGCCCCAGCGGTGTATCTCACGAAGGAGACCGAGTGTCACATGCGCCCGAAGGCCGACGATGTCTGTGTATGCATATTCGACGACCGGGCGGTAATAGAACATCAGCAGCACACCGCTGATCGTCTCGGCGATAAAGAGAAAGAAGGTCAGCCCACCCATGCACCATGTGAAGGAAAGGCGGATGCCGCTCTTGCGAACCGCCACCGGGTGCAGATGCAGAAAGACGTTGCTCAGGATGGCCATCGCCCGGGTGCGGCGATCGCGCGGCACGCCGTGGCGAAAAATCGAGCCCCAGACCTGGCTGTCTCGAAAGTAATTACCGACCGCGTTGAAAAGACCCATCTATGCCACACTCACTCCACGCCTGCTTCAGAATCCACCAGCACTAAACAGCGATCGACGCCTCCGGATCGTTCCACACGGCGGTGTCGTTCGGCCCCATGGCCAGAAACTTCCGCGAACGATCGACGATCACCTGATCCCCGTCAAGATAAATGCGAAAACGCTCCAACGGTCGGGGGGCCGGCCCCTCGAAGTTGGTCCCATCCGGCTTGAAACCGCTTCCGTGGCAGGGACACTTGAACTTTCGATCGTTCGGTAGCCACGAAGGGATGCAGCCCAGGTGCGTGCAGATGATCGACAAAGCCGAGATACGATCTTCCTCGCGAATAATCCAGAAGCCGCTCGGTTTGACCGGCTTGAAATCCTCGTTGATTTCGCCCGGCGGCATCGCCGCGTACTTCGCGAGCGACCCGCAGCGAACCTTCGGATCCTCCTGTTCGAGGACATTCGGAGCCATGAACCGGTTGAATCCGAGCAGCGGACCGACGCCGAAGCCCAGGGCCAGCGCCGTCCACCCCGCACCAAGCAGAACATCGCGTCGGCTGGGTTCTTCCTGTTTGGGCTTGGCCTTCTCCAGCACGCGCTGGAATTTGCCGTCCGGAGGCAGTTCCTCCGGCGACATCTTCGAAAGCTGCCTGACCGGCTCCGGGAGATCGCTCACCGCTCGGTTGATCATCGGATGTCCGCCGCGTACGGTGGTCGCCGCCAGCAGTGCCTGAATCGCCGGATCAACCACCTTCGGCTTGGGCGGCGCGGCGGGCTTGGCAGGCGATGCCTTGGCTGCCTTGTCGGCAGCTTCTGCCTTCGGACTCTCGGCACCGGCGTCCGCCGCGGCTGCGGCCGGCGTCGCCGTCGCCCCTCCGGCGATCTTCGCCGCCTCCTCGTCGCTCATCTCCACCTTGATCGTATCGAACTTGATGACATCGACCGGACACTCTTCGGCGGCCTCTTTGATCGTCTTGGTCAGCGGCTTGGTGAATTCTGCGTCCAGCGCGGCCGGACGGATCACGCACGTCTCGTTGTCGTGCTGTACCTCGAAAACCTCCGGGCAGGTCGTCTCGCAGGCATCACAGACAATGCAGCCGGGAGCGATCCACACCTTGGTTACGACTTCCACCGTCGCCATTACATTTCCTCCCCGTTTGCCGCTGGCCGAATCGTCGACATCGACGAGCCGCTGCTGGCCGTAGGGCCTTCTTCGTGTGTCGGCGGCGTTTCTCCCGACGCACGGTATGCGGCGTCTCGCACCACAATCGAACGATCCTGCTTGAGCGCCGCAATGGCCGCCGACAAGTCGCGGTCGCCCAGACTGGCAACGGTTTCGATGGTCGAGCGAAGGTGCCGCTCGATCTCGGCCTCGGTATACTTTCGCTGCACGAACGCGCCGCCCTCAGCATATTGCAGATTCAGACCTTCCCAGTATCCGCGGTCCAGCATGTTAAGCAACGTCAGTTTACCCGCACGATGGCCGAGACGCGCCAAGGCCAGCGCGGCGTTCCATTGGACCTCGGTCTCGCCGGTCTCCAGACGATCGCGCAGCGCACGCTGCGCCGTCGCATCGTCTCCATCCGCCAGACATGCCACTGCCGCACAGGCCACGATCTGAACCGCCGGCTCAGGATCATTCAAGAGCGGCAACACGGAAGAAACCTCGCGGCGCGCCGCAGGAACCTGCTGCATCTCCGCCAGGGCCTGAAGCGCTGTGCGACGTGTCCACCAGTTCTCATCGGACAACAGCGCCACCAACGGCGGAACTCCCGACGCCGTCTCCAGACGGGCCAGAGCCATCATTAAAAAATACTGCTGCGCCGGACCGGGCTCATTCACTTTTTTGCCAGGCGGGTACTTCGCCAGAAGCGCAATCAACTTCTCTGCGGTCGGCTCGATTTCCGACGGCTTGAGAAAACGATCACGCTGCTCGAATCGCCGCGCCAGTTCCTGCGAGGCCTGCCACGACTCTTTGGCCTTCGGCATGAGCATCATGCCCATCGTGCGCTCGCCCGTATCCAGCTCGATGCGGGCAATCAGATCAGCAACATTCACCGGCTTGTCGGCGGTCGTCGTCCCGAAGAGCACGACCACAACGGCCACAGCCAGAAGCAGGCAAACGATCAGCGCCGGCACGATGAACAGCTTGCTCAGGAGCTGCGCATTCATGGGCTCGGGCGCGGCGTCCGCCCCGGACACAGGCGTCGGATCACGCGACTCGGTGGCTGCACGGTTTGTGTTGTCTGAATCCATCAACATCTACCGGCGGTGGCCTGCGCCAATCTAGCCCATCCGCCCGACTTTGTGATTTTCTTCACAAAGTATCGGAATAAAACACGGCGGTACAAAAACACCGCCGTCTCGCATCGGCTCACGCTATACCGACCACCTTCCCATGGCCGGTTCGGTCCGAATCTATGGGGATTATTGTGAGTCTGGGTATAGTGTCAAGCCAAAATCGACCCCCCAGCGAACCGAAAGATACCCAATACGTCCTCTGGAAAAGCAGCCCGCAGCGAAACTCGCTAAGATGAGCGGTTTCACGATCGAGCGCGGGTAGGTAACCCTCAGCGATCAGGATTACAGAGAGATTAGCTCTTTACCCTTGAGGTCTGGACATTTGCATGAACATTGAGCTCTCCGGCCCGGATATCACACAAGCAGAAATCGACGCAGTGACCGAGGTACTTCGCTCCGGCCGGCTCTCACTCGGTCCTGCCGTGCCACGCTTTGAACAGGCCGTTGCCGAGTACGTTGGCGCCAAACACGCTGTCGCCGTATCCAGCGGCACCTGCGGTCTCCATCTGCTGATCCGGGCCATCGAAATCGAGCCCGACGACGAGGTCATCACCACCCCGTTCTCGTTCGTCGCCTCATCGAACTGCGTCCTCTTTGAACGCGGCCGCGTGATTTTCGTGGACATCGACCCCGGCACATGGAACATCGATCCCGCGCGGATCGAGGCCGCCGTCACGCCTCGCACCCGAGCCATCATCGCCGTCAACGTCTTCGGTCAGCCGGCCGACATGGACGCGATCAACGCCATTGCCGCGCGGCACAAGCTCCGCGTCATAGAAGATTCATGCGAGTCACTCGGCGCGCGGTACAAGGGCCGCAAGTCCGGCACGCTCGCAGATGCCGGCGTCTTCGGCTTCTACCCGAACAAGCAGATCACCACCGGCGAAGGCGGCATGATCACCACGAACGACGACGAGATCGCCCGCCTCTGCATCTCCATGCGCAACCAGGGCCGCGATACCGGCATGGGCTGGCTTTCACACGAGCGGCTGGGCTACAACTACCGCCTCAGCGATGTGGCCAGCGCCATCGGCACGGTGCAGATGCAGCGCATTGGCGAGATTCTGGAAAAGCGCAGGCGCGTCGCTCAGTGGTACCACGAGCAGCTCGCCGCTGAAGCGCGCATCAGCTTTCAGCAGATTCATCCCGACTGCGAGATCAGCTGGTTCGTCTTCGTCATCAAGCTGGCCGATGAATACAGCGAACAGGATCGTGCCAATCTGATCGAAAAGCTCCGGGCCCGCGGCATCGGTTGCAGCAATTACTTCGCTCCGATCCACCTGCAGACCTTCTACCGCCGCCAGTTCAATCTCCGTGAAGGCGACTTTCCAGTTTGTGAGGCAGTTGCAGCCCGAACCATCGCCCTGCCGTTTCACAATCACCTGACCGAATCGCAGGTGGCTCACGTCTGCGATACGTTGCGATCGCTGTTATGAGTTCTGATTGCTCGAGACATGCGGCAACTACTTCACGCGCACGACCACCAGGGTGATATCGTCCGTCACCGGGGCGAGCCCTACGAATCGACGCACGTCCCACAACAACTGCTTGCTGATCATGTCCACAGGCAGGTCCGGCGGCAGGGCTCCGTGCAGTTTGATCGACGCGTGAAGCCGCTCGCGGCCGTAGGCCTGGCCGTCGTAGTTCAACGCTTCAAGCATCCCATCGGTAAAGAGCACCAGTACGTCGCCTGGCATCAATGCCGCATCGGCGCTCTCGTAGTCCGCATCCTCTGCGATCCCCATCGCCAGCCCGCCGACGTCCAGCTCACTGATCTCGCCGTTGCGCAACAGCAGAAGCGGCTCATGCCCCGCGTTGCAATACTTCATACTGCGGCCGTCCGCGGACAGCTCCAAATAAAAGGCCGTCGCGAACTCGCTGGGCAGCGTATCGTGGAGCAGTCGCAGATTCACGGAGCGCACGATCTCTCCGATCTCCGTGACCCGCCTCGCATTCGAGCGAAGCGCCGACCGCGCGCTGGCCATCATCAGCGAAGCCGGTACGCCCTTTCCGACGACATCGGCGATGACCACTCCGATGTCGCCGTTATCGAACTTGATGAAATCATAGAAGTCGCCGCCCAAGTCGCTGCTCGGTTCGTAAATACAGCCGAATTCGTAATGCGGACTTTCCGGCGCTCTGGCAGGGATCATCCGCCGCTGCACATCCGCCGCCAGACGGATCTGACGATTCAACCGGTCCGTCTGTTCCATGTCCCGCCGCAACCGGGCATTGACAATCGCCGTCCCCACTTGCGAAGCGATGGCTTCGAGCAGCGAAACTTCATAATCACTGAAGCAGTGCTTGTAGCCCATGTAGGCGCGCAGTACGCCCAGCGACTTGCCACCGCTCGACACCCCGGTAACCAGCGCACTGACAAGCCCTTCCTCGCGTGCCTTGTCGCGATGAAAAACCCGCGGGTCGGTTCGCAGGTCTTCGATATAGACTGTCCGGCCGGTCAGCGCCTCTTGATCGATCGGACTGTCCATCGCCAGAATGGCGCCCTTGTCGAGATAGCTTCGCGACAGGTTCGCCACGGAGGCCAGCTTCAGTACGCCCGTATCCTCGTCAAGCAGGCGCAACACCGAAGCACGCAGGCCCATCCGAGCCACCAGCTGCTGGGTCGCCGTGTCGAGAATCTCCTGGAGATCGTTGTGCGCCGCGAGCGACTGCGACACTTCGCGCAGCACGGCCAGTTCGTCGATCCGCCGGCGAAGCTGATATGACTGGTAGCAGAGCTTGGCGATGGTATTCGCAAGCTGCTGCACGAAGGTCGTCGCCGCGGACATCCCCCGATCCGACCACAGCGCCATCCGATTGGCCGCCTCCTCCAGAGCGGCCAGGTCGATGCCGTGCCGCTGTGATAAAGTCGCAAGCGAGCCGCCATCGAGCGGGCGACGCGGACGATCTCCCACGATGATCGTTCCGAGTTGCTTGCCGGAGACGACGATGGGAGCAACGTATTGCGAAAGTCCGGCGTGGCACTCGTGCAGCACCGGTTCGTCGCCTGACGCCTTTTCCCGAATCGATCGAGCCGCACCGGCATGGCTCTCCCGGCAGGCCGCCGCACCGGAAGGACACGACTGCATCAGCCCGCAGAAAGCCGGCTGCTCCGTCGGCCGCGTGATCGGCTCGCCGTCCGGGTTGCGAATACTGGCGGAAATCCCCGTCAAACGCGCAAAGCCGTCCTGCAGCGACTGGAGCGTCTCCAGATCGACAAAGTCGGTCAGACGGGGCTCGCGAACTTGGATCGTTTGCATGGGTGTACGGCTCGTCGGCGCCCGCCTGAGCATGGCATGGGACGTGCTCTCGCGGTTGACTATCATAGACCTCATGGAACTCCCCCGCTACCCGGCCACTTCGCTGGTGCGCTATGCACGATACCGCGGTAAACATCCGCGCGAGGTCGTGCTGCTCAAAGGACTGCCCTGCGTTTGGAGCCGGTGCAGCTTCTGCGACTACATCGACGACAACACCACCGACCGTGGACTGATCCGCCGCGTGGCCGAAGCAGAACTGGCCAAGGTCACCGGCGAGTTCGGCCGACTTCAGGTAATCAACAGCGGCTCGATCCAGGAATTGCCCGACGATGTGCAGGGCATGGTCCGCGACGTGATGCGCGATCGTGGCATCACTGAGTTCTGGACGGAGTCATACTGGGCCTACCGCAGGGACTACGAGGCGACACGGCGATTCTTCCGCGTGCCCACGCATCTGTTCCTCGGCGTGGAAACCTTCGACGACAACTTGCGTAATGTCGTGCTGAACAAATCCATGCACTGGAAAAGCCCGGAGGAGGTCGCCGCCGCCACGGATTCGATCTGTCTTCTGATCGGCTTCCGCGGCCAGACGAAGGACATCATCCGCCGCGACATCGATCTGATGCTCACCAGGTTTCGTTATGGCATCGTCAACCTCTTCACCGAGAACCGCCTCAGCGCGGGCCTGATGGACCCCGACATCAAGGCCTGGTTCCGGGAGGAATTCGCCGCCCTCGATAACGAACCAAACGTCAACGTCCTCTGGCACAACACCGACTTCGGGGTGGGGTAGTCCTCCAACGATTTTGAACAAGGCGGCCCTCCCCCACCCTATTTCTTTTGAACGCCCGCCTCCGTTATAATGCCACCCGTGCGGCAGGATTCACCGGTACGATCTGTGCCGATCTGCTGTCCTTGCGACTCAGGAATCACGCAACATGGCACTCACATCGACCCCGGAAGTTCGGACCACGAAACCTGCCCCCGTTACCGCCGCTCGAGAATCGGACGCCGCGGCCAGCCCGGCGCGACCGCGGGCCAGTCTCTTCGAAAACGTGATTCACCAGTTCAACAAGGCCGCCGACCTGATGGGGCTGGACGCAAACATCCGAAAAATCCTCTCCAAGCCGCAGAACGAAATCTCCGTCAACTTCCCCGTGAAGATGGACAACGGCCGCGTCGAAGTTTTCACCGGTTACCGCGTCCAGCACAACAGCGCCCTGGGCCCCTTTAAGGGCGGCCTGCGATACCACCCCTCCGTGGACATCGACGAAGTCCGAGCCCTCGCCGCCTGGATGACCTGGAAGACCGCGCTGACCAATATTCCCTTCGGCGGCGCCAAGGGCGGAATTCAGTTGGAGCCGTGGAAGTATTCCCCCGATGAACTACAGCGGATCACGCGGCGTTTCACCTACGCACTTGGCGAGAACATCGGGCCGGAGTACGACATCCCCGCACCCGATGTGAACACCAACCCGCAGATCATGGCGTGGATCCTCGACACGTATCTGTCAACGATTCCACCGCACCTGCGGCAGGGCTGCACACATGTCGTCACCGGAAAGCCCGTCGTCTCCGGCGGAAGTCTCGGCCGAGACAAAGCCACCGGACAGGGCATCGTCTTCCTCATCGAGCAGTGGGCGAAGGACAAGGGCCTGACGCTCTCAAATCTCACCTACACCATACAGGGCTTTGGTAACGTCGGCTCCTGGGCGGCCCGACTGCTCAAGCAGCTCGGTGCCCGGATGATCGCTGTCGAGGACCACACCGGGGCGATTGCCGAGGCCGCAGGTATCGACCCGGACGCGCTCGCCGACTACGTCCGCATCAAGGGCGGCGTGCGCGGTTACGAGTCCGCCACGGCTATCGACCGTGTCGCCCTATTCAGGATGAAGGCCGATATCTTCATCCCCGCAGCCATGGAAAGTCAGGTCACCGCCGCGACAGCTCCGATGCTGGAAGTCCACTTGGTCGCCGAAGGCGCCAATGGACCGACCGACCCCGAAGGCGATGCGATCCTTCAACAGCGCGGCATTGATGTCCTGCCGGACTTCCTCTGTAACTCCGGCGGCGTCATCGTCAGCTACTTTGAATGGCTGCAGAACAAGCGCAGCGAGTACTGGGACCTGGAAGAAGTGGACCACAAGCTCCGCAAGAAGATCCTCGGCGCCTATCGCTCCGTCCGCGAAACCGCGGCAGAGTTCAAAACCGACTGGCGTACCGCCGCCTACATCGTCGCACTCCGACACATCGCCATCGTCTACAACGAACGCGGCATCTTCCCGTAATCCTGCACTGCTACCGGACGCGCCCTTGCTTGAGTCTGGCACCGACACCATTCCTGCGGTGCTGTAGCCGATATTCACGGCGGTGCGGGCGTTTCGCCCGCGCTCAGACTGGAGGGCGAGCACCTCAACAATGTTTCGCTCTGCCTCGACGCTGGAATGGATCAACAACTTATCCTGACGCAGGGGGATGCATCGCCACCGCGTAGCGCAAAACGCATAAACCTCACAACCCCACCCGACGCAACTCGGACGCGATTCTCGCAATCGTCGATCCGATTCGCCCGCATTATCAGCCGCGGTGTGAATGCCCCCCTCAAACGCCGTACTGGTCCATGGGCTGCCAGATTCCATTCGCTTACGCACAAGTTCAGGCAATCGGGGAAACCGGACTTAGCGGTCCTTCTCACCGAACGGCTTGACTTGTCACAAATGCACGCGAAGAACTGATAGAGGGCGGCGGACGCCCTTTATCCCGCCGAGGGGGACACCCGGCTACCAGTTTCGAACCAAATGAGGGTAAAGAAAATGCGCATCAAGATTTATCTGACTGCAATGCTTCTGGCCGGCGCCGCGCTGACATCGACGGCCCGAGCCGACGTCATCTCCTACAGCGACTCCGTGCCGTTGCAGTCGACGAACTTCAACAGCTCCGTCACCCTGCCGCTCTTCGATCCGTCGATCGGCATCCTGGAAAAAGTAACTCTCAAGCTGACCGGTCATGTCGAAGGTGCGGCCAAGTTTGAGAGTCTCGACTCGGAACCGGCGACCGTGGAGATGGAACTCGCCGCCCAGATCACGCTGCAGCGGCCTGACCTGAGCACCCTGGTGGTGACCCTGCCGCTGGTGATGACCTCCGACGACGTGGGCGCCTTCGATGGCATGATCGATTTCGGAGGTACGTCAGGTCGCACGTATGCCAATCTCATGGCCAGCCAGCTTGAGATCTTCATGACCATGGACCCGGGCGACCTCGCCCTGTTTACGGGAGTCGGCAACATCGTTCTGCCGGTCGTTGCCCTCGGCGCTTCGACAGGCAGCGGCGCGGGCAACCTGCTGCTTCAGTTCAATACCTCAGCGGCGGCCGATGTGACCGTCTGCTATCAGTACATTCCCGAACCGGCCACGGCCGGCCTGCTCGCCGGCGGACTGATCTTCTTCGCACGACGCAGAAAGAACCGGGCTTAATTCCCGAATCGACAACGTGAGGTTGTCCGAAAAGTAATAGCCCATACCGCTTTCCCAGCGGGCTCTACGTTCACGATGTGGCCCCTCGCACTGCCGGCGGCCGCTCCTGGGCGTGGAGCCCGCACTCGTTTGAGGGTTTCAAGCCAAGCCAATATCGCAATCCACCCCCTTCTGCGACACCCGATAACCGTTCAAGAATAGGTTTTCGGGCATGTTTGTCGAAATTACAACCCCCGTCCTGAGCATCCTCAGAGATCGAACCAGTTGACTCTGACATGCATAAGCATCTAGAATAAATAACGTTGGATTCGGGCTGTTACCCGGGGCAACGTCGCACTCTCCCGCGTAACTTTCGAGGGGATCGTCTGACATGAGCATTTCGACTCGATTTGGGGGGCTTGCGTTCTGCGCGCTCTGTGTGTGGCTGCCTGCCGCGCATGCGGCGAGCATCTCCTATTCACAGGCCATCCCGCTCATGACCACGAACTGGACGCAGGACGTCACCGTGCCGAAGTTCGATCCGGCGCTCGGTACACTTCAGCGAGTTATCCTTGAGCTGGAAGGAACCGTACAGGGTATGGCCAGATTCGAAAGTCTCGACCCGACCGCCACGAAAGTCACGACCAACTTCAAGGCAAACATTCGACTGCGCCGACCTGATCTGACCGACCTTGTCATCGCTCTGCCGAAGGCACAGATGTCTGAAGAAGTCAGCCCGCACGACGGCCTCGTCGATTTCGGCGGCCCGTCCGGTCGCACGTATCCGAACCTTCTCGCGACGCAGTTTGAATCGACCATCCTGGATGCCCCACTCTCACCGATGGACGAACTGCTCTTTGTCGGCGCGGGGCAGGATGTGACGCTTAATGTGAGGGCCGTCGGGGCCTCGACCGGCTCCGGCTCCGGAAATCTACTCCTGCTCTTCAACACTTCCGCTGAGGCGGGTGTCACCGTGACCTATGAATACATCCCGATCCCCGAGCCGACCACGGCGCTGCTGTTCGCTTCGATGGTGCCCTTCTTGCTTCGTCGCAGAAGGCGACGATAGATCTTCCACTGCGAACATGCACCAGGTCTGAATCCGTCATCCGCCAACGAAGCTATGGCAAGAGCAGCGTGATGAAGATTGTCAGATCAAGCGAATCCACGAGTTGATCCGCATTCAGATCAGCAACGCACAGATATGCGGGAGGCCCGACCCCGAGCAGGGCCTGTGTGAATCCCTGAATATCAAGCCCGTCGATCGTGCCGCTGTTGTTCATGTCACCAGTGCCCGCCGGACCGGTTACGAATTCAAAGGCTCCCATATCCACACGGCAGCCCATGACCCGTGGTTGTCCGTCGAGGTCCACGACCTCCGGAGGACTGTAGAGTGACGGATTTCCGGCATTGATGCACAGAGAATCCGACGCCAGTCGCAGATCGTCATCGGCCGTTCCCGGCACGCCGTCCGGGCCGTCCACATTCACGAAGGCAGGCCACGAACCCAGGTTGCCTACGCCGCCGAAAACCCCCGTCCAACCCGCCATGCAGGTGTAATCGACACTCAACAGACCGCTAAGCCATTTTAATTGTGCCGGCTCCGAGCTACCGGTTGTGTCACTATTATTCCAGAAGATCGTGCTGTTCACCGAAAGCGACCCGCCGGAATTGAGTATTCCCCCCGCGCTGCCGTTCGAGCGATTACCCACGAAGGTCGAGCGATTCACCACATTGTCGCCATCGACCAGATAGAGTCCGCCTGCGGAAAACGCTGCGACGTTGGCATGAACGGAGCAGCTCCTCAATTCGAGATCGCCGCCGTAGCTGTAGATTGCTCCGCCGCGGTCGGCTGACCAGTTACCGCGCAAAATGCAACGCTCCAGCAGCATCGAACCGTTGCGATTGAACAGGCCTGCGCCGTCATCACCTGTCACGTTCCCGAGGAAGGAGGACTGATACACCATGACGACGCCGCTGTGGTTGTACAGACCGCCGCCGCCGTCATAGACGACATTGAGATTATTGAGCATGAAATTGCTCGTGAACACACAGTTGATGAGCGTGCTGACAGCGGAACTGTTGTGAAACGCTCCTCCGAAGATCATACCCGCATTGTTCGAGAAGCTGCAATCGATCAGCAGGGCATCCCCGCCGTTGATGGAAACCGCGCCGCCTGACAGATCCGCGGAATTGTCCAGGAACGTACAGTTGATGAAGGTTGGAGACGAGCCGGAGGTATACACCGCCCCGCCGTTGTTCGTGGCGACGTTCGACGAGAAGATGCAGTTCACAAAAATCGCATCGGCCGCAGCGCCCATGTCTGCGCCGCCACCAAAACCACCGCTGTTGAAAGAAAACCGGCAGTCTTCGAATCGATGTTGGCCGTTCGAGATCGTGACTCCGCCACCACGATTATTCGGAAAAGCACCGTTCGCGTTTCCGTCACGAACGGTGACACCGTTCAAGACGGCACCTTCTCCTGTGCCAAGCGCCGTTACCACGCGGTAACTGTTATCCGCCGCCTCACCGGTGATGCCGATATCGCCGCTGAGGATCGTAGGAAACAGAATCGGATCGCGCTGGTTCGGGTTGGTCATTCCGTGGCCGGCGTAGCCGCCGCGGATCACGACCCCCGTGTTGAGGTGGTAGGTCCGTGTTCGATCACCGGTACCGTTATCGGGCCGGTAGGTACCCTTGGCAACGCGGATCTGAGTCTTGTGCGGTACTGCCACTGCAATCGCATCTTCGAGGCGTAGAAAGGCCGTGGACCAGCCCATGCCGTCCTGAATGATGCCCGGGGCATTCCGATCAACGTAAAGCGTCACAGGAATGGCACCCGCTGCTCGCGGCGTCCAGGCGACAAAAGCGTGAAGGAAGAAAATGCCGATGGCCAGGCGGCGCCGGCTCAGCATGCACAGTACCCTTCATCCGGCCCGAATCGATTCGCAAGACCACTCATCAATCGGCCCGAATGTCTTTCCCCGACCCTGATGCCCGAGTGGAGCACCCCAAAGGCGGAACGACAGCAGAACACCGATTACTGCTGTCGTGCAAAGACAAAGGGGCCGTCTCTCACTGGGAGAGACGACCCCTTTATTCTACAAAACAAATCGTGCGAATGTCGAATAAACTTCGCACACAATGCGAAGTCTTAATTTACCGGCGGCGGCGGCTCCGAATGAGCGCCAGACCGGCGAGACCCACAAGGCCAGCCGTGGCCGGCTCAGGGATGTAGTTGTAGAACACTTTGACCTTGACCGTCATCCGTGGATTGAGCACTTCGAGCTGCCAGGCGTCCGGCGGGCCGGGCGGGTCGGCAAACTGAAGGTCATTGACCATCAGGACCGGCGTAATGGTGAAGGTCACCGTGCCGGCGCCGTCGATCGCATACAGACCCGCCATCGGATTGAACGGGCCTTCCTTGATCGGACCGTAAGAGATAACGCCGAAGTCATGGCCATCAGGGCCGGTGGCGTCGAATACATTGTTGTCGCCACCGTCGCCATCATCAGCAGAAAGCTGGACGAACTGCGTCGGTGTCGTGGCGCCGCCAGCAGTGAACATGCCGGGGCCCATCGCCATCCACTGTCGGATCATACGAGCCCGCACCTCGGCGCCCTGGAACGGGTCGTCGTTGTCGGCACGCATCTGCACGCGACCGGAGTGGTTGACAAGCACGTCCACGCTCAGAAGTGTGCGCGTGCCGCCCATGGTGTCGAACTTGGGCAGGACGATGTCCTTGGGATTTTCGAGGTCACTCTGGAAAGTGACATCACCCATGTACATCTGCTGGAAGATCGCACCGGCCTGCGCGCCCGTCGTAACAAGGGCCACAACCGCCACTGCTGTAAATAGCTTCAATCCCTTTGTCATCGCTTATTCCTTTTTCCCTTTCTCCACGGCCACCTTTTGAAGGTGCCCGTTGCTGTACTTCCTCTCCCAACCCCTCGGCCAGATAATTACGGCCGACACTTTGCAGGGAACGCGCACTCAATCTGCACTACTCCCTCCAACTATGCTCTTTTTATACACGAAAAGCGGATTGGAGTCAAGCAATCTTGAGCATCATTTACACCTCAAAAATGCGCCTAACCCTACAAATAGGTTGCACTTGCGAAAACGGAGCAGTCCATTCTGATAGGTTTCTGGACCTAGTTGCGCCTACCGGCCACAAGTGATGCAAAATAAAGAAGTTGGAGAAGTGCCGTCACTGCGGCAGCTACATATGTCAGGGCAGCGGCATTCAGGACCTTACCCACAACTGGGTCCTCACTTGGGCTGATAAGCCCATTGGTGAGTAATATTGCCCTCGCTCGTCGCGAGGCATCAAACTCGACCGGTAACGTCACGAGCTGAAAAAGCACGGCAACTCCAAAGAGTGCCACGCCCACCCACGCCAGCCAGTAGAACGGTGCAAGGATCAAACCGGCCACTATCAGGAGAAACGAAATCTGCGAACCAAAGGCAGCAACGGGCAGGAGTCCGCTTCGCAGCGCGAGCGGGCCATAAGAAGTAGCGTGCTGTATCGCATGACCCGCCTCGTGTGCAGCAATACCCAGCGCAGCCAGCGAACTTCCCGAGTACACGTCCGGGCTTAATCTCAGTACTTTCCCGCGTGGATCGTAGTGATCACCCAGCATCGACTTGATCGGCTCGATCCGTACATCGTGGATTCTGGCCATCTGAAGAATTCGCTCAGCGGCCTCCGCGCCGGACAATCCGCTTGCAGCAGGCCGACGGCTCGCCATGGCGTACGCGGATTTGACCTTCGCTTCCGCCCACAGCGCCAGGAGCAACCCCGGCGCGAGAAAAACGAGATACATGGGATCGAACATCGGAAAGAAAGCCAACAAGCTCATGGACAGCACCTCCTTGACATTCTTGCCACTTTGGCGGGGGATTATAGTAGCGCTGCAAAGAATGGCCGGAGCTGCACAACACCTTTCATCCGTCGTCCGCCGCAACAGGCAGCGTGCAGTGGCTCGAAACGTCAGACAGAAGTGACCTCTTTGGTCTTGGCTTCAAGCATCTCGTCAAGCATGGATTCGTATTTCTTTGTCAGCTTGTCCATCGCTTCGTGGCCGCGTTTGGCATCGTCTTCCGGCATGGTGCCCGCCTTCTTCTCCGCGTCGATCTTCTGGATGGCATCTCGCCGGGCATTCCTTAACACTACTTTTTGTTGCTCGGCCATTTTCTTGATCTGACCAGCGATTTGCTGCCGACGCTCGCCCGAAAGCGGTGGAACCGGCAGGCGGATCACTTTGCCGTCCGATTGCGGGTTGATCCCGATGGCCGCCTCTTGCAGGCCACGTTCGATATCCTTGAGCGTCGTCGGGTCGAAGGGTTTGACGAGGATCATGCTGGCATCTGGCGTACTGATCGTCGCCAGCGCCTTGAGGTCCATCGGAGCGTCGCCGTAGGCCGGCACCTTGATCTTCACATGTTCAACCAGGCCGGGAGAGGCCCGACCGGTCCGAACTCCGCGGTATTCATCCTTGAGAAAGCTGACGGCCTTCTCCATGGCCTCTTCGGCCTCGAATTCGATTTCATCGTACGGCATTGAGGTATCCTCCCGTATCTGCAAGAAATCGGCATTCTAGCCGGTACCTGCAAAGCGAGCGAGTCGTCCTCGGCAACTGGTCGAGGAACATCGCGGGATGCCTTACGGGTACACCACGGCCTGCTTGACCAGAGGCGCGGTGAGCATCAGAATCCTCCGCAGTCTCGCACAGGTTTCATCAACCCAATCTCTCTGACGGAGGGCTACCTTGAACCCTACTCGAAATCATCGAACGACTTTGCTGATGGCGATCCTCGCACTGGCTGTCTGTTTGACCCACACGGGTTCCGCAGCGGCAGACGATGACGTGGTCGTCGTCAAGGTTCAGGGGCAGGGCATCAGCAAGGATGCTGCCATCAAGGACGGGCTCCGCAAGGCCATCGAACAGGGCGGCCAGGCGGAAATCATGAGCAAGTCGCAATCGAAAGACTTCGCCCTGGAATACGACATCATCCTCTCCCGGGCCAGCGGATTGGTGAAGGATTTCAAGGTAGTTGGCGAGCGCAGCACCCAGGGCATCACGACCGTGGACCTCGAAGCGAAAGTCAGCAAGAAGCTCATCGACGCTACGTGGGGCGAAGTGGCCATCCTGCTCAAGCAGCTTGGCCGACCGAAGATCATGGTGGTCTTCACGGAGAGCATCCACGACCTGGACCGCGCGGAGGCCAACCGCGAAGTCGTACAGAAGGACAGCATCCTCGGCACGCAGATCGAGCGCAAGCTGCTGAATCTGGGCTTCAAGCTGGTCAACCCCGGGCAGATGTCAGAGATCGACCGGCGCAAGGCCGAAGTCGCGGCCGTCGATAACGACGTGGACGCCCTCAAGTCCCTCGCCATGAATTACGGCGCGCAGGTCTATCTCAAGGGTGTCTCCCGCGCGAGCGGCCCGGAAAAGATCACTGCCGCGGGCATCAACCTGAACATGTGGGAGACCGACGTCACGATCCAGGGCTTCTGGACGGAGACAGGGGATTCGATTTTTTCAAACAGCATGACCGGCGTGCGCGACGGCTCGCGGGTGGCCGGCCCCGTGGGCGGCCGTCAGGCGCTCGAAAAGAGCGGGGCAAAGCTCGCCGATGCAAGCGTATATGACCTGCTGGAGGCCTGGACGCGAGGCACAGCCGGCGGCGTGGGTGACGTGATCGTCGAAGTCGGCAACGTCGCCGACGTGAAACAGAGCATCCTCATCAAGCGGGCGCTGGAAGAAATCGCCGGCGTGGAAGAGGTCGTCAAAGATGGGGCAAAAGGTCTCGTCAAGTACACCGTGCAGACCAACATGAACGCCGAGGCCCTGACGGAGCACCTGATCGACCTGAAACTCGACGGTTTCGAGCTGGACGTGACTGACCAGAAGATGAAGACGATCACATGCAAGGTGAAATAACCTACGCAGCGCCGCCTGCATCTCAAACGGAGGATTGCCTTGCAAGAGCGGCCTTCAACCGTCCGAAAATAGCCACCGAAGGGTCTGGAAAGACCCGTGTGCCAAATGATATAATACTGGCATGGCCCTGATCGCTTTGCGTTTTCTTCTGGCCTCTTATTTTGTCATCGCCCCGGCGGTGAGCGTCTGTTGTGCGCTGTGCCCCGACCAACCCGGCGACATGACAGCTGCTCGCTGCTCCTGCTGCAAGCCCGTTACAACGAAGGTGCCGTCGTGCTGCTCGAGCACACCCGTGCAGGAAGCGACGGACGACTGCGAGTGCTGTTTCGAGAGCCCCGTCCCGGTCACGACGCCCTACCTGCCGCTGCAGGCACGAGTGATCAATCCGCCGGAGCCGACTGACTTTCTACTTGTTGAAACTGACGTTCAGGCCATCTGTGCAATTCTTGACGCGTGGCAGACCGTTGCCGCGTGGCCATCCATTCTACAGCAATCCGGACAGTCCCTCTTCTGCGTCTGGCGGAATTGATCCGCGCGCGACTTCCAGATCAACCCTACTACTCATTCATCGGACCGGACCGATGTCTTGCGCGACCGGGTCGCCGGTAGCTGAACGGTCCATGTGAAGTTGCAAGCCGCGGCTGTGTCGGCCGGTTACCCGGCGGATACGTACGCGGAAGTAAAGGAAAATTGTCTCATCAAGGAGATTATCAAATGAAGAGGTTACTCGTTTTCATTCTGGTGCTCGGCGGTGTTGTTGCCACGGCATTTGCGCTTGCCCCGACCGCAAGCGGCAGCGCGGTGTCCTGCTGTTGTGGAGATGACTGCGCTGCGCTCTGCGGCGACGATTGCAATTGCTGCGGCAATTGCGACGCCGCCTGCGAAGGCGGCTGTGACGGTTGCTGCGAAGACAACTGTCCTGGCTGCTGCTGCGACATAGGCAGTGCGGCGTCCTGCAAGTGCGGCGACGATTGTGCCGCCAACTGCGGTGACACTTGCAAATGTGCAGCCGGCTGTGACGCAAGCTGCAAAGGCAATTGTGACGGAGACTGTGCAAACTGCACGTGCAGCAAAGCGAAGGGATCGGCCGCGAGCGGCTGCTCCAAAGACGGAGCCAAACCGGCCGCAGCATGCCACTAAGGCCGTTGCCGGCTGATTTTCCGGCAACGCGTATGAAGCGTTCTCGCTTCTGGTTGCCGCAATGACCATGAGAAGAGCCGCGGGACTCATCGGGTCTCGCGGCTCTCTCTGTTTCTAAACTGCGATTTCTGACGGCGATGCGATTGCGATGCTTATCCCCGACGTCGCCGCGGCCACATGAGCATGCCGACAAACACCAGCAAGGCCAGCGACGCCGGTTCGGGAATCGGCGTAACAAGGTCCTGCACACCGGGGCTGCTCAAGAGCAGCAAGCGGGTACGAGCCATCTGATTCTGCCCCTCATCGGCCAGGATCGCGGCGAGCCAGGTCTCTGCCAGATCGGTGATCCCTGCCTGAAACTGACCGACATCCACGAAGAACGGAGTGTTGGGACCGGCTAGCGTGAGATCGGTGTCGAAACCGATTTCCCAGAGCGCGAGCTGAAAGGCCCGCGCGGTGGTGGCATTCGTCGCCGAAGCGAGAAACGTTCCCCAGAGCTTCTCGGCTCGGGTAGTCCGTGTCGCATCGAAGAACACCGGTCCGCTGATGCCGCCAAGCACCGTCGAGGAACCGAGGAGGTTCGATACGCTCAAGTGGTCGTTGTTGGCGGGAAGCTGTATTGCCTCCCCGATCTCAACGCAGGACGCCAGGAAGAATGACGGTACCTTGTTATCGACACCGAAACCGGCAGGCAGATCGTCCCGAAAGCCGAACAGGATCCCCCCGCGTGAGGTCTTAGCGCCAATGTGACCGGGCAGGTTGGTCGTAAAGTGGATGTCACCGCCCATGAGCGGCAGGTAATTGGCACTGATGGTTCCTGCCTGCGCGGTCGGCAAAAACTGCGGCCAAGCGAACACGACGAGAACCGAAAGAACTAGTGCGAGGACAGGCGCGCGCATACACTTCTCCCAGGCGAATTAAGGGTCCAACAGATACGACTCGGCACGGCGGCCGTTTGACTTGAACTTTCCCCAGCGAGGTATAGGACTATAGGCAGCGTAAAAAGCCCGGGTCAAACATCCGTCGGGCTTTTTATGGACAGAATGCCATGCAAATCTCTCTGAAGTGAAGCAGAACCGGGGTGCTCCGTAACGACCTCGGGCTGCGGCTAACTGGAATCCGCAAACATGCTCGTCATCGAGACACAGCAACTGTCCAAACGCTACGGATCGATCCGCGCGCTGGATGGGATTGATCTGCATGTACCGGCCGGTTCGATCTACGGATTCCTCGGGCCCAACGGGGCCGGCAAGACCACCGCGATGCGGATTCTGGTTGGATTGCTACGGCCCAGCACAGGCCGTGCCTCGGTACTCGGCATGGATGCGATTCGGGAATCGACGACCATCCGCAAGCGTGTCGGATATCAGTCGGGCGATGTACGACTCTACGAATGGATGACGGGGCGAAGACTGCTTGCCTTCGTGGACGCGGCACGAGGCGGCGGCTCACAGCAGGAAGCAGAACGACTGCGGGCGCGATTCGATCTGAATCTGGATCGACGCATTCGTGATTACTCGCGCGGCATGAAACAGAAGCTCGGCCTGATTGCCGCACTTATGCACCGGCCGGAACTGCTCATCCTTGATGAGCCAACCACCGCGCTGGACCCGCTGGTGCAGCAAACGCTGTACGATGAGCTTCGCGCAGCCGCCGATCAAGGACGAACGGTACTCTTCTCCAGCCATACGCTCAGCGAGGTGGAATTGCTGTGCGACCGTGTGGCGATCATTCGATCCGGAAAAATCATCGAAGACAACCACATTGAAACGCTTCGCAGGCGTGCGGTGCGCCGGGTCAGCTTTCGTTTACGAACCGGGTCGGCCGCTGAATTGCAGTTCCCGGAGCGTTGCATACTGCAATCGACCCAGGATGGAATGGTCTCTCTTTCATGGACCGGCGAAATCCAGCCCCTGCTACGCTGGATGGCCGGGATGGACCTGCAGGATGCAAGCATCGGCCCGCCGGACCTGGAAGACCTCTTCACGGCGTACTATCGAACATAAAGACGGCTGGCGTGCAAACGGCATTCATGGATTGATCGAGATGCTCAACCCGGCGCTCCTGAAACGAACGCTTCGCGACTATCTGCCGATCTGGGCAGCGGCGGCCATAATGATTGCGGGCTTCGTCGTGCTGTTTAACTTTGCGATGCAGGCCATCCCACGGCAGCAGACGGAGGTCTGGCTGGAGATTCCGTGGATTCGGCGATTCTTCGTCGCCTTGGCAGGCGCTGACGCGTTGGAGCTGACGCGGCCCGAGGGCATGCTCAGCTTCGTCTTCAGTCATCCGCTGGTCTGGACGCTGCTGGTGGCATTCTGCCTGACGATCAGCAGCGGCGTGCTGGCGGGCGAAGTGGATCGCGGCACGATGGACCTGCTGGCGACGCTTCCGATCTCACGCAGTCGGATCTACATCTCCGTCAGCATCGTGACCTTGCTGCTGACGATCGCGCTCTGCTGGATGGTCTGGCTGGGCGCGTGGATCGGCACGTCGATGACCGGGGCGACGGAGGTGCGGATGCGCCTGCTGGCCGTAGTCTGCTGCAATCTCTGTGCGGCAATGGTCTGCCTCAGCGGGTGGTCGCTTCTCGTCTCAGCCATGAGCGAACGCCGCGGCATGGCGGTCGCCGTCGCGTTCGGAATCATCTTTTACAGCTTCGTGATCAACTTCCTGCGGACAATGTGGCCGGCACTGGAGCCGCTGGCCTTCACCAGCTATCTGACCTACTACACGCCGCTGGTCATCATTCGAGACGAAGCATGGCCGTGGTCGCACCTGCTGATTCTGATCGCAATCGGCGCGGCATGTTGGACCGCCGGCCTGCTGGTGCTCCGTCGACGCGACTTCCCAGCACGGTAAAGCCGCGTTTGCACCATGTTTTGTTCCTCGCCACTGCTACGGCGAGTGATCCCGAGAAACATTCAGAGTTATTCCGGCGGATCGAGGTAAATGATGACGGATTCCTCCTGAATACCATCCGGATCGCGCGGATTGGGGAGGAACAGGGTGAGAGTAACCTGTTCGTTTCGAATGCTCGTCTCCACCACGACGCGGCCGTTCCGGGCCTGGCCATACCCGAGCACGCCACGATCGATGCGCCCGTCAGGCACCAACGGCTCGACACGAACCTCATAGGGCTGGTCGACCAGAATCTCCGGTTTGCTCGGGTAAAGGTTATCGTCTATGACTGAGTTCTCATGAAAAACATCGATGTACAGGGTACAACCTGCCGTTGCACGGAAACCCTGTTCGATGCCGGTGGAAACCGGTGGAAATTCGACGACGAGTGGTTCCAGCGGTTCGCGCACTTCATCCGATCGCTGTGGCCCGCAATACTGGTAAGGCACGAATTGGATCACCCAGTTGCAGCCGCAGTTGGCGGCCCAAAGACCTGACGCGAACAGTAAGCGAGCGGTAGGAGACATGACACACCTCCTGCCGGCCCGAACATGTTCATTCTAGTCCGCTATCTTGAATCAATACCAGCGGAGCAGAGGCGGGCTGATTATACCCAGCCGCGCAGCTTGCAGGCCTCGGCAACCCGCGTGACGGCGACCATGTACGCAGCGAGCCGCATGTGAACTTTTGCCCGCTCGCGCGTTGTGTAGACGGCCTCGAAAGCGTCGGTCATCCTTCGATCGAGTTGCTGATCGATGTCGGCCATCGACCAGTAATAGTTATAGGTGTTCTGAACCTGCTCGAAGTAGCTGACGGTGACGCCGCCGGCGTTGGCCATGAAATCCGGCAGGACGAGAATACCGTTCTTGTGGAGGATGGCGTCCGCCTCCGGAGTCGTGGGTCCGTTCGCCAGCTCGCACACGATCTTGGCCTTGATGTTCCCGGCGTTCGCCCCGGTGATCGCGCCTTCGAGCGCCGAGGGATAGAGCACGTCGACATCGAGTTCCAGCAGTTCGCTGTTGCTAACCGGCGTCGTTCCGGGGAAGCCCTCGACCTTGCCGGTCTCGAGCTTGTGCTTGACGATCGCTGAAGGATCGATGCCGCTCTTCGACATAACACCGCCGCGCGAATCGCTCACCGCGATCAGCTTGCCGCCGCCGAGAATCTCCCGATGCAGCGTCGCTGCGAACTGGCCGGCGTTGCCGAAACCCTGAATCGCATAGGACGCCTTGCTCACGTCGAGCTTGATCTTCTTCGCGGCTTCCCGCACCACATACACGCCGCCGCGGGCCGTGGCATCGCCGCGGCCCTCCGAGCCGCCCAGCGCGATCGGCTTGCCCGTAATCACACCGGGATGGCTTTCGCCATAGATCGCCTCGAATTCGTCCATCATCCAGGCCATGATCTGCGGGGTCGTGTAGACATCCGGTGCGGGCACATCTCGATGCACGCCCAGCTCTCGGGCAACCGCACGAATGTACGCCCGCGAGAGACGCTCCTTCTCGCCTTCGCTCATTTCCTTCGGGTTGCAGGTGACGCCGCCTTTGCCACCACCGAGCGGGATATTCACCACGGCGCATTTCCAGGTCATCCACGCGGCAAGGGCACGCACCGTGTCGATCGTTTCGTCCGGGTGCCAGCGGAGCCCGCCCTTGGTCGGACCGCGCGCGGCGTTGTACTGCACGCGATAACCGTGAAAGATTCGCGTCTGCCCGTTGTCCATCTTGACCGGCAGCGTGAAACGATATTCGCGCATGGGCCATCGGAGCAGTTCATGCGTGGCGGGGTCGAGCCCCAGTTTTCGGGCGGCTTCGTCGAGTTGTTGTTGGGCGATCTTGAATGGGTTCATTTCCGACATGTAAGCGAACTCCTTCTCCAGGAAACGGTCACCAGACACGGTTCAGACTGCACAAAAACGATCCGTCGTCAGCGCCGTTTGTAGTCATCATGCTGTACCTTCATGATCGCAATTCCTGTTCCGTGGCAGGAGAAAACTCACCCGGACGGCGGGGCAAACCGCACCATTCCACTCCGAGCGTATTTCGCGGTCATCCTAATTGTCTCGGGTGGGTCAAACAAGGCCGCCCATCGACCGTGATCGAAGCTACGGTTGACAGACCTGTCGAATCACCGGTACTTATTGTCCCGATCGCAAGCAAATGGAGCGGACAAGAACGATGCAAGAGCAGACACCCTCGCCAGGCAACGTGATTGACCATTTGCCGACGCGTGAGGGTTATGACCGCTGGGCAGCCATCTACGACCGGGAGGACAATCCGCTCATCGCCCTCGAAACCCCGCGCGTTGCGGAATTACTCGGGCCGGTCGCCGGACTTTCCGTGCTGGACGTGGGCTGCGGTACCGGTCGTCATGCACTGCGGCTTTCCGCGCAAGGTGCCGATGTGACCGCGCTGGATTTCTCTGATGGGATGCTCGATCGCGCCAGGTCCAAGCCCGGCTGGGAGCGTATTCGGCTCCTGCATCACGACCTCGCGCTGCCCATTCCTTGCGATTCGGCATCGTTCGATCGAGTCCTGTGCGCGCTGGTACTGGAGCACATCGCAAACCTCGATCTGTTGTATCGTGAGTTTGCCCGGGTCTGCCGGCCATCGGGACGCATCGTCATTTCGGCCATGCATCCGGCCATGATGTGGCGCGGCGTGCAGGCCCGATTCACCGATCCGGTGTCCGGCCGTGAAACGCGGCCGCAAAGTCACCCGAATCAGCTCAGCGATTTCGTAATGGCCGCGCTGCGTGCCGGATTGCGAATCGATCATCTGAGCGAGCACATGGTGGATGAAACCATCGCGGCGCAGTCGCCTCGCGCGATGAAGTACCTGGGCTGGCCGATGCTGCTGATGATGTGCTGCTCGCCCTCGGCGTGACCGAAATTTCACAAGTGTGTTACGGACGGGCGTTCCCTGCCATGTAGGCCGGCGGGGTGAGGTCGCGGACTTTAACGGCCGGGACGCCGGACCAGTACTCGCATGATCCGACGACCGTGAAAGGCGCGACGACTGAACCGGCGGCGATCATGGCGCCGCGGTGGATGTGCACGCCGCCGAAGATCGTGGTGTTGGCGCCGATTACCACGTCATCCTCAATGATCGTCCTGCGCACCACGACCATGTCGGGGAGCTGGCAATGACCGGCAATGTTCGCGCCGGAGCCAATGACCACGTTACGACCGATTTCCACGAGATGCGGATCGAGAATCAGCGGATCGGTGACGTAGCACGACCGCGAACGCGGCCCGAAGACCCGGCCCATCAGTGCCCGAAGCGGCCAGATGTTGGACGCATGAAAAACGAGAAACGCGGGAAACGGCGCTTCGTAGCGGGCCTTGGTGAGCAGCGCGATCAGGCAGGAATACAAGACCTGGCGATCGGAACGCTTGCGCAGATCAGGCGGCTTGATCGTCGAATAAATACCGGGCTCCGGAGTTGGTATCGCCAGACGCAGCAGAATGAGTTCGGCGATGTAGATCAGGTTATACAGGACGACCCATTTCACGATGGCGCCGCCCCATGCCCACGCCACCGCGGGAGCGCCGCCGAAAGGATTTTCCGCGGGCCACCATCCGAGCGCCGTGGCCGCCATGAAGGCAAACGCCATTGAGCTGCCCCAGATGAACAGCCGGACCAGGGCATCGAGCATCAGAAAGCCCTGCAGCGGCACGCAGGGATCCGGCGCCGCGAGGGTGGAACGCCCCGACGCCGCTCGCTGTTGCGATCGGGCGGCCATCAGCCGGGCCGATTGAAGGGCTTCCGGCGTGAGGCGCTCCAGCGCCGGCTCCAGCTTCTCGGGCTCCGTGGTTGTGCTGCTCACGGCGTTCGTTCTCCTTCTCGTCGTCTCTCCGAATACGTGATACGCGCGGGCTGCGAGATCGCGGAAGTAGACTACCCGGAGATGCGGAGATTGTCGAAAGCAGAATCACGAATTCTGGATTCTCCAGTTCGATTCATTGCAGGACCGGCGGGTCGGTTGTTCTTAAACCCGATACAATCAGCAGAACGGGTTCGGTTGATCAGGAGAAATCAAATCGCAACTGCGATGAATCCGCCGCGGGGTGAGCTGATGGTGCGGTGGAAATCCGTCCGGCCGGGGAATTGACAGGGGCGATTCGCCCGGCCGAGCGTTCGCCGGATACCAGCCCGAAGCGTGCGGCTGACACCGAGAACAGGGAACGAATGCTCTGCCAGTATTCGCCTTCGCCGGTCATACGAGACCCGAAGCGTGAATCGTTCAGCTTGCCGCCGCGCATTTCGCGGATGCGCGATTCGATGTGTCCGGCACGAAGCGGCAACGCGGATCGAAGCCGTTCGAGAAACACCGACTCCACACTGCCGGGTAACCGTAGCGCCGTGTAGCCGGCGAACGATGCGCCGGACTCGGCCGCGCGCCGAAGCACGGCAGGTATTTCCTTGTCATTGAGCCCGGGAATAATCGGCGCCACCATCACACCGACCGCAACGCCGGCGGCGGTGAGACGACGCATGGCCTCGAAGCGGCGGGAAGGCGGCGGCGCCTGCGGCTCAATCAGTCGGGCCAGCTTGTCATCGGAAAATGGGATGCTCTGATAGACGACCGCGCCGGCCGCACGCCCCAGTGAAGCCAGCAGATGCGCGTCGCGCATGATGAGGTAGCTTTTCGTCACGATCGAGACCGGCATACGAAAGTCCAGACAGACCTCAAGACACGACCGCGTCAGTCGATAGACGGCCTCGAGGGGCTGGTAGCAATCCGTCACGCCGGAGAAGCAGATCGAATCAACCGGAACACGCTTCGTGGAACGCGTTTCTGCCTGTTCCCGGCGTCGTCGGTCGGCGGCGATTTCCTTTCGCAGCAGTTCGGCAGCGTTCACCTTAGCGACCAGCTTAGTATCGAAATCCGTCCCGGCGCCCATGCCGAGATACTCGTGGTAAGGCCGCGCGTAACAGTAGGCGCAGGCGTGCTGACACCCGCGGTAGGGGTTGGCCGACCAGCGAAACGGGATATCCGGGCTGTCATTTTCCGACAGGATGCTGGCGGCGGTTTCTTCGTAAACCTCCACCTTGACCGCCGGCGCAGGTCCGAGCAACTCGCTGTACTGCGAGAGATACGGATTCGGAGGATTGCTGACCAGCTTGACAGCCATTGGACACCGGCCGGCAGCATATTCGGTTTTTGTTCGGATTGCAATCGCAATTTTCACCCGCGATCCGATGCAGATTCGTCACTGGCGGTGCATCCACCCAACTCCCGCATTGACACGATCTTGCCGCCGAACGAAGCTAGTCGCGTATGACCGATCGGCGTATGAAACAGCCCCAGCAGCCCGGCACACCGCGGATCGCGGTGCTGATTCCGTGCTACAACGAAGCGGCCACCATCGGCAAGGTCATCGCCGATTTTCAGGCAGCCCTGCCGGAGGCGGTCATCTACGTCTTCGACAACAACAGCGCGGATGGAACCGGCGAGTTGGCACGTGCTGCCGGCGCTGTCGTCATCCACGAAAAGAAGCAGGGCAAGGGCCATGTGGTCGCTGCCATGTTTGAAAAGGTAGACGCAGATTACTACCTCATGGTCGATGGCGATGACACCTATCCGGCCCGCCGTGCCCGCGATCTACTGGCGCCGGTCCTCGCCGGTCGGGCGGACATGGTCGTCGGGCGTCGCGAAGCCCTGGATCACGAAGCGGCCTACCGCCGTTTTCACGTTCTGGGCAACCGCCTTGTCCGCACCATGGTGAATCTGATCTTTCGTGCGAAGCTCACGGACATCATGAGCGGCTATCGGGCATTCACGCGCGAGGTGGCCGACAATCTTCCGGTCTGTGCGGTGGGTTTCGACATCGAGACGGAAATGACCGTCCAGTGCCTGTATCACCGCTGGGTTATTCAGGAGGTGCCGGTCGAGTACGGCGCGCGGCCCGAGGGCAGCGAATCGAAACTCAATACCTTTCAGGACGGCCTGCGGGTCATCTTCAAGATTCTCAGTCTGTTTCGCTCGTACAAACCGCTGACGTTCTTCGGCGGGCTGGCGATCGCGCTCTTTCTGGTGGCCGTCGTGCTGGGCGTGACCGTGTACGTTGGAAAGTGGCAACCGGATTCGGGCTACCGGCTGAGTCTGACCATCCTCGCGGCAACCCTGACGGCGATGAGTCTCATTGCCGCCAGCATCGGCGTGATCGTTCAGTTGATCAACTTCCGCTTTCTCGAACTCGGCTCGCTGTTGCGACGGCGACGGCGCGGGCGCGACTTGGGCGAAGAAGTACACACTGCAGAAGGCGGCGTGCGAAACAATGCCTAGACGGTGCGACTGCGCGTCGGCCGGCGGAGGAGAGCGATGGAGGAAGTGACCACCATCTCGCAGCGATTGGCACAGGCGTCTCAGGCGGCGAGCAGGCAATTCAAGCTCGCCCCGGCCTCCAAAGCCCGCATGGAGGACGCGCTCGCCGGAGCCATCAACCCGCAGAAGCTTATCGACAACGTCGCGGAGGCATGGCGGATTTCGGATACCGATGCACGCCAGCTCCTGGAGGCCCACGGTTTCGGCGGGGTACTGGCCCGCCTCGCGGCGCCGACCGCGAAACATGACAGCGATGAAACCACAGGGCCACCGTTGACGTTCAACGCTGTGTACAAGCTGGCGGCGGGCGCGATCCAGGTCCGCTCATTGGGACCCGCCTTCAACGAACCGACGCGGGCACCTGCCGCCGTGCTTGATACGGTCCGCAAGTCGATCTCAACGTTCGCGCCGACTGCGTCGGCCGATCCCCTGGGGGTGCTGTATCGTGATCGCCCTGCGGCATATGCAAAGAAGTGGCTGGCAGCCGACGCACCGCGAATTGATGCCTACCTCCGGCAGCACTTCGGCGCAACCGGTCCGAAGTATCTCGTCAACAGCGGTATCGGCGCCAACGAGCAATTCAACTACTTCGTCTCCGCGCTGGCCAATGCCCGGCCGGACTGTCGTACGACGTGGTTGCTGGCCAATTCACCGAAGGAAATCGCCGCCCTGCCGGCGGACGCCACGGCGGACAATACGCTGTTCATGGAGTTTTCCCGCAGCGGGATCACGGAGGAGACCGTCAAGCTGCATGAGCTGACGCCGCGCACAGCGAAGCGTATCGTCTTCGCCAACAGCGGCCCACTGGCAGCGCTGGCCCGGCGCGACGGCAATCTGCTTCTCGAACTACCGAGCGAAGTATCCGGCCGCTACGGTCGCAACAAGACACCGATCCTCATGGCCCCGATGCACGTCGCCGGGCTGGACGTGACCGCCTACTGGTCGATCATCCAATCAGCGTGCGAAGCGATGAACCTCGCCGAGCCGGCCTCGCTTCCGGTCGTGCTGGCCCAGTATCTGCGCATTCAGCAGCTTCGCTACCGCATCAACCACATTTACCTCGGCACGAACCATGAACTGTTGCGATTCAGCGCCGATGAGTTTTGCCAATACTGGAACGAAGGTGTCAATCGCGACGGCAACGACATCACCATGTCGCGCTATCTCGGCCTGCCGCGCGATTCGCACATGAACCTCGAAGCCATCCTCGGCACGGCCGAGCACAAGATGGCTATCTTTCTGCTGGCGACACGCCGAGACACGGCACCAACCGGTTGCCCGTGTCCGGCAGACGCCCTGTCGCATCCCCTGCTGCTGCCTTCCGCTGATGCGTTGCAGCCCGAGCACGCCGGCCTCACGGCCGCCGATGTCGACCTGGTGCTCGCCCTGGCGAACGTCAAACGCTGCAGCGAGAAAATGCCGACGGTCCTCATCACCGTCGATCGCGTCGATCTGTCTGCCTCGGCGTGGCTCGGTCAGCTCTGGGCCGATACGACGCTCGTGTATTCGCGACTGATCGGCGTCGATCCCGGCTCAAATCCCGAGGTCAAGGCCGTACGCACGCGTGCGGCCCAGTGGCTGGCAGACCGCAGCGCCGCAGAGGCGCTGATCAGGAAGGCAGTCACGTAGGGGAGTTCATCGCGTGAACAGCGGCGAGCGTGCTGCCATCGTCAAGAAGATCGCCGCTGAGATCGGTTTCGATCGTTGTGGCATTGCGCTGGCCGCGCCGATCCCTCATGGCGACTACCTGCGCCGCTGGCTCGCTGAAGGCCGCGCCGGCACAATGGGCTATCTGCATCGCCATGTTGAATCCCGCATCGACGTTCGCGCCTGGTTGCCGTCGGCAAGAAGCGTCATCGTTGCGGCACTCAATTACCATCAGCCCGAACCGGACTCTTCCGGTGACACACAACGCGGCCGAGTAGCCATGTACGCTTGGGGCGAGGACTACCACGTCGTCGTCCGCGAAAAACTGGAGCAGCTCGTCTCTCGACTGCGTGAGCAGATCGCCGAACCCTTCGATGCGAAAGTCTGCGTCGATACTTCAGCAATCATCGAGCGCGAGCTTGCGGCGATGGCCGGCATCGGATGGATTGGCAAGAACACGATGGTGCTCGACGCATCGCTCGGATCCTACTTCTTTCTCGGCGAGATCATGACCGACCTGGAGCTGACCCCTGACACGCCGCAGACTGATCACTGCGGCACCTGCACACGCTGCCTCGATGCGTGTCCCACGCAGGCCTTTCCACGTCCCTACGAAATGGACGCCCGACAGTGCATCTCCTACCTGACGATTGAGCATCGCGGTGAAATCGATCCGGCATTGGCGGATAAGCTCGGCGAATGGGTCTTCGGTTGCGATGTCTGTCAACAGGTCTGCCCCTACAACAAGGATGCGCCGTTGACGCGCGAAGCACGGTTCGCACCTGCCCGTGACGATGCCGCGCGGCCGCTCCTGTCCGACATCCTCATGTGGGATGACGCGGCCTATCAGGACTTCACAAAGGGCAGGGCCACGGATCGGGCGAGACTCGACATGTGGAAGAGAAATGCGCGGCTCGCGAGTCCGTGATCTGCTGCTCGCACGGTTCAACGAAGTCCATACAACGGCGAGAATTTTGTGCGGACGTAGTTCAGGAACGGCTCGATTGAGAGTGGTCGCCCGGTCACGCGCTGGACGAGTTCGCCGGGCAAATAGCGCATGCCGTGCTGGTGGATGTTGCCCCGCAGCCAGGCAAGCAGGTCGGCAAAGTTGCCGGCACGGATGTCGCCTCGCAGGCGGGGCATCACCTTTTCAGCGGCCTCAAAAAACTGCGCGGCGTAAAGATTGCCCAGTGCATACGTCGGGAAGTAGCCAAACAACCCGGCCGACCAGTGGATATCCTGCAGGCAGCCCCGCGCGGCATCCGGTGGCGTGATGCCGAGCACTTCCTTCATTTTCGCATTCCACGCCTCGGGTACGTCGCGGGCTTCCAGCTTGCCGCCGATGAGCGCTCGCTCAATCTCGAAACGCAGGATGATGTGCAGGTTGTACGTGACCTCGTCGGCCTCGACGCGGATAAAGGACGGCTCGACGATGTTGATCGCCGCGTGGAAGTCGTCGAGCGCAACGCTGCCCAGCGCTTCGCTGAAGTTCGATCTGCACTCCGGATAAAGCCCTTCCCAGAACTCCCGGCTGCGGCCGACAAAATTTTCCCATAACCGCGACTGCGATTCGTGGATACCCAGACTCACGGCCTGGCCCGCAGGCGTGAAGAGATGTTCTGTCGGCAGTCCCTGCTCATACATACCGTGTCCTGCCTCGTGCATGACGCCGAAGACGGACGGCGAGAAGAAATCTTCATAGTAGCGCGTCGTTAGCCGGACATCGACCGGTCCGACACCGCTGCAGAACGGGTGTTTTGAGACATCGAGCCGGCCACACTGAAAATCAAAGCCGATGGCCTCTGCGATCCGTCGAGAGAACTTTTCCTGCGCCGCGCGTGGAAAGTGACGATGCAAAATGGAAGCATCCGGCTTTCGGGGGGCTGCGGCAATCTGCTTGACGAAGTCCGACAGCGGGCCGCGCAATGCAGTAAAGACGGCTTCGACCTCCGCGGCAGTCATTCCCGGTTCATATTCATCGAGCAGGGCGTCGTAGCGCTCGCCACGGTAGCCGACGAGATCGGCAACCTGGCGCTTGAGATCGACCAGCTCCGACAGGTGCGGCGCGAACGCGGCGAAATCTGAATCCGCCCGGGCCTTGCCCCATGCCTCCTTGGACACCACCGTGACTTTCGACAGCCGGCGGACCAACTCTGCCGGGAGCTTCGTCGCCCGATCGTAGGCGCGGCGCACCTCCCGGACGTTCGTCTGCGCTGCGGGATCGTCGACGCGACCTTCGAGCTGCGAAAGCCACTCGCCGATCTTCGGGCTTGTCCGCCGTTCGTGCGTTAAGGAGGCGATGAGCGAAATCTGCTCCGCACGCGCCATGAGACCGCCCTCGGGCATGTATGTCTCGCTGTCCCAATCGAGCAGGGCTTCGACGGAGCCAAGTACGCCTATCTCGCGAACAGCAGCGATGAACGACTCGTAGGTAGCTGACATTGCGGGCCTCCGATTCCGGTCCGTGTGGCGACCGGAAGGCCGCGATTGTAGCTGCATCAGTGCAGAGCTGAAGGGCAAGCGAACCCGCGAGTTATTACACACCCGTAAATGTCTCTCGCTATACTTCGCTCATGACCACGGCATTCGATCCCCAGCCCGTGACGCTGGCGGGGAGACATGTTCGCATCGAACCGCTTTCGCTCGATCATGCGGACGACCTGCTGCGCGCCGGGCGCGACGATTCGATCTGGTCCTACATGCCGAACCCGGTTTTTCGGAATGTCGAAGATGTGAAACACTGGATCGCCGCGGCGCTATCGGAAGCGAACTCAGGACAACAAGTTCCGTTCGCCATCATCGACACTTCCACAAGCGCCGCCGTTGGTTCGACAAGATTTCTAAACATCCGCAGGCCGCACCGTTGCCTGGAGATCGGCTACACCTGGCTGGCCATACCGGCGCAACGCTCCGCGATTAACACCGAGTGCAAGCTGCTCCTGCTTGAACACGCCTTCGAGACGCTCGGGGCCGTCCGCGTGGAATTCAAAACCGACGCACGAAATGAACGTTCGCAGCGCGCCCTGGAGCGCATCGGTGCGCTCCGTGAGGGCGTGTTTCGACAACACATGATCATGTGGAACGGCTATGTGCGCGACTCCGTTTATTACAGCATCCTGGATCGTGAATGGCCGGCCGCCAAGGAACGGCTGAAGGAGAAGCTGAAGCACTGAATCGTGATCGTGGCACGCTATTGCAGTGCGACGCAGGCGGTAGTAGTCTTCAGGCAACTTGCACAGGAGCCGGCGACAGGAAATGAGAATCGCGTATTTCGATTGCTTCAGCGGCGCAGCCGGCGACATGATCCTGGCGGCGCTGATCTCGGCCGGACTATCGGTCGATGCGCTGCGCGCCGAGCTGGCGAAATTAAAGCTCGACGGCTTCCGGCTTGAAGTACAGCAACTCAAGAAGCAGGGCTTCGCCGCGACCAAGGTGGATGTCCACGCCACGGAGCAGCAGGGCCACCGCCACCTCCACCATATCACGAAAATCATCGACGGTTCCGATCTGGGTGACGCCGTGAAAAACCGGGCGCGACGGATCTTCACCCGCCTGGCCGAGGCGGAGGCAAAGGTGCACGGCTCGACCATCGAGAAAGTCCACTTTCACGAGGTCGGCGCAATTGATGCCATTGTCGATATCGTCGGCGCCTCGATTGCCGTGGAGCTGCTGGCCATCGATCGGATCGTCTGCTCGCCCATTCCCACCGGCAGCGGCACCGTGAAATGTGAACACGGGCTGATGCCGGTACCCGCTCCTGCGACGGCGGAGTTGCTTGTCGGTGTGCCAATCGCCCCGAGCGACGAACTGGCGGAACTGTGTACGCCGACCGGCGCGGCCATTCTGACGACACTTGCAGACTCTTTCGGCCCCCTGCCGCCTATGCGCACGACGCAGATCGGCTATGGCGCCGGCACGCGCGACGGCAAAACACGACCGAACCTCATTCGCGTATTCCTGGGCGAGTCAGACACCCCGTCCGGGCTCCTGGAAGACGATATCACCGTCCTGGAAGCCAATCTGGACGACGCCTCAGGTCAGCAGATCGGCCACGCCTTTGAGGCCCTCTTCGCCGCCGGTGCGCTGGATGTCTTTGTCGTGCCGATTCAGATGAAGAAGAACCGGCCAGGCGTGATGCTCTGCGTGCTGGCCGCGCCCGAGAAGGCGGCGGCCTGCGAAGCAGTGATCTTCGCCCAGACGCCGACTTTCGGTGTTCGCAGGTTTTCGTGCGCTCGCCGCAAGCTGGACCGCCGCACCGATACGGTTGCGACGCGCTACGGAACTGTTCGCGTCAAGATCGGACTGCGCGCCGGCGTGGTGTGCATGGTGGCGCCGGAGTATGAAGACTGTGCGGCCGCGGCGAAGACGCACGGCGCCGGCCTGCACGAGGTGGCCTTCGCGGCGGAATCCGCATGGCGGGCGGCGAACCAGTCGTAATCATGCATCGACGGACACGACGATGACCGACGAAGTCCTGTTCATCGCGGAAGGCGCGAGCGCGTCGTCGCAGCAGTTGATCCTGCTGGCGGCGGTTGTTCTGGCAGCGTTCTTCTTCATGCGGATGATTCGCAAGTCATCTCCGACCGACGGCTCACCGAAGACCTATCGCCGCGAGATGGATTCCGCCGTCGAGCAGAACGCCGCCATCCGTCGGGACATGGAACAGCTGCTGATCGAACTCGACCGCTTCTCGCGCGATGTCAGTGCACAAATCGAAACGCGCTTCGTCAAACTTGAACAGTCCATCGCCGATGCCGACAAGCGCATCAGCGCCTTGCGCATTCTGCTCGAAGCGGCGCGTGCCGCCGGCGCGTCGATGGGACAACCTCCTGCTGCCGATACACCCGGACCAGCGGATTCACCTGATACGGCGCATCCGCAGAACACGACGCTGTCGAATGCGTCGATGGAGGATACGAGCACCGGCAGCGTACGATTGTCCGCTTCGCAGCGTAGCAAGCAGATCTACGATCTCGCCGATCAGGGTCTATCGCCGTTACAGATCGCGCAGAAGCTCGACCAGCGCGTCGGCGAGGTAGAACTGATACTCAATCTCCGCGGCGCCGCGGGAGGCAATCACTGATCGTTCATCAGGACCGGGGGCCGTTCTCTGGAAGTCGCGTTTCCTAACGAAACAGCATGCGACGTGCACGATCCGGAGATATGCCTTTCTGATATTTCGTGTACTGCGCGGCAGCCCTGAACAGAAAACCGTCGTCGAGTTCTCCCACTGCGAGTGCCTGGAGCATGCCGTCGAGAAGGTAAGCTTCAGGAACGATGGGCTCGCGCGCAAAGAGGACCGGATACAACCCATGACGTACGACGGTGTCGTGGAGGTAAACGGCGCTCATGGAGCAAAGGTAGAAGATGCCGGTCGGTTGGCGGGGATAGGTGTTCGGCAACTGCTCAAACGGATCCCAGTAACCGTCGGCCATTGCATTGGGCCCGAGATAACCGATGAGCACACTCCCGGAGCCGAAGACGAGTTCCTCACCCTCGACCGTCAACGGAATCGGCTCTTGAAGCATCGCTTCTCGAATCGGCCGGTTCATCGCCTCGCGGGCCAGGGTCGACGGCCAGGCCAGCGCTAACACATAGATGTCAAACGGCGCAGCCACGCCGAGTTCCCGCCACGCAGCAGTCACCTCGGCCCGCCGGTGAAACACCACACGTCGTAGCACGGGTCCGTCCCCGTTGTCGGTATAGGCACGACGCCAGCCGGCGACATTCGCAAAGTGCGTCTCAACGCCGTAGAGCGCGCCCCACGTCAGATTCGTTCTGGGGTGTCGGCCATCGGCAAAACGAGATGCAGCACCCGAAGATCGATCCGCCAGCGCCACGTGCACCGTGACGGTCAGATGCCCATTGTGGGAGATGGAGTCGACCATCGCCTCGGGAAAAGTGCGCGGTACGCGCCGAGTGGCATCGAGCAGCGCCGGCGAGGGGATTGCACGGAGACCGGCATTCTTGTCGGTACCGTTCGACGAGTCGTGCCGTACAAGCACCGCGAGGAAGAAGCCCGCTATCACCAGACAACCGGCCAACAGGTAGATGCGGCGGGCCCGTGTTTCAGACCGCCCTGCCCATGCCGCCATGTTCCATCGCGAGTCCGTCATCTGGATTCACTGACTCTGAACTCGGACATGTCGTTAGGGTTCAAACCAAGTCGCAAATCAGGGAGATTCCTCGACGATCGCCTTGGCCATCTCCTGCCCTGCGACAAGGTTTACCGGGAAGGTTGTCAATCGGCAGAGCGGGTCTTCAAGCAGATAAACCTGCACGAGGTGCGGACCGGGGCTCAGGCGGCGAATCTGCAGGTTGAGCGGTACGTCGAGCGTGCGGCCGGGTTCGATCGACAGTGGAAGCCGCGGATGCACTCCGGAATCGGCAAAAAGCTGCTGGCCGTTGACGCTGATCACCGGCCAGACGGTCTGGCGATGGTCCGTCGGGTTCGTCAGCTTGAGCACCGGCTTGGTCGTGCTCTGGAAGTAGCTCAGGCCGAAGTCTGTCTGCGCCGGCGTGAAAGCCCAGTCGCGCGGACCGTCCAATGTTATCTCCAGCTTCGGTGCCGGGGGAATCTCCTTCGGATTGGAAGCCGCCATCACGCGAACAGCGCCCTTGTCCGGCAGATCGACCTCCACCTCACAGGCCCAATACGACCCGCCATCGAGTACCTGAAGGAGCCGACCCGTCGAGATGACCGGCTTCTCCGATCCCTGTTTGGCCACCCGCAGCCACAGCCGGGCATTCGCAAAGGGCTGATTCAGGGCATTCTGCACGGTCACCATGATGCTCGGGATGGAGCCGTCGTTCGGCCCGGCGAAGAATGCCCGCAGCCGACCGGCAGCAATGGAATGCTGAAGCTTCTCGGTCGCGTTGTCGTCGGGATAGATGTAGGACAGCCGGTCGCCATCAACATCGACCACGCGGTAGTGGCTGATTCCGCTGGCGCGATCCCGCAGCGACGTGCTGGACTGGTGCGTACGAACGAAGTGCAGGTCCTTGAGGCCGTCGAGCTTGCCGGCGAACTCGCGAAAATCCCAGTCGGTCGATCCGCCGGCGAGAATCAGTTTGATGCGATAATCCTCGATGATCCGCTCCAGGTCGCCGGACTCCCGCCAGACATCGAGCAGGCCGAGTTCGTCACTGTTCGTACAGAGAAAGTTGAATCGTTTCTGGCGGTTGCGGCGCAGATCGGTCTCGATCCATTGAATCTGCGTGTAGTCCTGCTCGATCGGATTGCCGGGATGATCCAGCAGCAGGAGGCCGTGATAATTGCCGTAGTCGATCGTCCCGATCGGCTCCTTGGCAACCAGACGCGTGAAACCGGTCTCGTGATCGTTCGCGCCGCAGAGCATGAAAACCGGCGCGTCAAATTGCTCAAAGTACCGCAACACGCGGTGCCAGCTCGCGGCATCGTCCCGGGCGCGGGCCCACTCGGTGAAGTTGCCCGTGGCGACGATGAACTCCGGCGCCAACAGATTGATCTCCCGCGGCAACTGGTCATCGAACTCCGGCGCGGACAGATCGCCGATGTTCATGTTCGACAGGTGAACGAAGCGGAAAGTCTCCTTGAAGCGATCCACGACGCGGACGCTGTTTCGGGCGAAGAACGATCCGCCCGACGCCCGGACCTCAATGTCATAGAGTCCGGGCGAGAGGTTGGGCGGTATGGCCAGGATGAGCGTGCAATACTCTTCATGGAACGAGGGCGGCGTCGTCGGCTTGAGCGCCATGCGAATCTGCGGTTCGCGTGCATGACGCAGGAAGAAACCCACATCGCCGGTCACGCGATCACTGACCCGCATGACAAAGATGAAGGTATCGCCCGGTGTGCGAAAGATCGGACGACCCTGGGAGGGTTCGCAGACCACGGCGGCGTCGAATGCGTCGGGAGCCGTCTTGCTGGTCGAAATTCGTGTGGCGCCCGGCTGAGTCGGCGCTGCGCCCGCGTCCCTGGACGCGCTCGGACCTGACCGATCCGTTGCGGGTTTCGTCGCGTCGGCCTCTCTCGCAGGCGGAACCTGCTGCGCGGCAAGCGGCATTGCCATCGTAAATGCCAAAAGCAGGCCGACGCACGCACGCACGCGATCACAAAATCTTAACATTGCGAACTCCTTTTTCCGCTCTCTGCGAGAAGCATCCTACGGGATGATTCACACCGGTGCGCGAAAATTCCTTTGCGGCGCGCCGGATGGAGAGGTATTATAAACAAGGTACCGCTGTGGAGCCATGCAAGCGTTCCCGCGGCAAACATCGTGCCCGCATGTCTCAAGACGAGGAGGCCTGGACATGAGGGGGAAAAAACCATATCGCATCGTCGTTGCCGAGCCCTATGCGCCCGAAGCCATCGATCGTCTTCGCACAATCGGTGAGGTAACGGTTCTCGAGGATTCCGCCCCGCAGACGATTCTCTCGGCCGTCCCGGATTGTGACGCCCTGCTTGTTCGCAGCAAGGCGCATGTCACAGCCCGGATCATTGAAGGCGCTCCCCGACTCAAGGTCATCGCTCGCGCCAGCAGCAACATCGACCACATCGACTTGCGCGCCGCAGCCCGGCGGAACATCCACGTTGTCTACGCCCCCCACGTGGCTGTGACTTCCACCGCCCAATTCGCCATGTCGCTCCTGCTCGCGCTCCATCGGCGCATCCCTAACTATGACCGCGCGGTCCGAGAGGGACATTTCGAGTCACTCCGCGGTAATGCAGGCCGGGAACTGGGCCGTGCCCGGCTTGGCCTGCTTGGCATGGATCCCGTGGCCGAGCACCTCGGCCGCATGTTTCGATCCGCTTTCGCCTCGCCGGTCCTGTGGTATGACCCGCTCGGCCGCAAGCCATCGGAACTTCTGGGGGCGACGGTTGGTCTGGACGAACTCCTCGGCAACGCCGATCTGCTTTCTGTCCACCTGCCCGCCCAGCCGGAAACGAAGAGCTTCCTAAACGCGGAGCGACTGGCCAAGCTCCAGCCCGCCGCCGTCCTGGTTAATGTCTCCCGCGGATCAGTCCTCGATCTGACTGCACTGGCCGGCGCGCTGAAGAAAGGCCAGCTCGCGGGTGCCGGGTTGGATGTCTTCGAGGCCGAGCCGCTCCCCCCGCAGCACCCGATCCGACGTGCCCCGAACTGCCTTCTCACCCCACATGTCGCCGGCAGCACCCTGGACGCCGCCGACGACCGCTACAGCGTTGCCGAAGACGTGATACGCATTCTCACCGGCGAGTCGCCGCTGCACCCGGCAGAACTTCCCGCCGGCTGATGTCGTACTCTTGCCTGATTGCCGGCCGAGGTCCGCGCGTGCTTCCATCGCGGCGCGCGATCGGCTAGATTGCTTTGTTTGGGACATCCCGAAACGTCACCTTGTACGTCCCATGTGCACGAGAGGAGTCAACAGAAATGGCGGCAATTAAGATTGGAATCAACGGCTTCGGTCGAATCGGCAGAATGGTCGCGCGGGCCATGGCCATGCGCAAAGGCGAGTTCGACATCGTCGCCATCAACGACGTCGGTTCATCGCCGCGCGTCCACGCACACCTCTTCAAGTATGACACGGTACATGGCACTTTTCACGGCGAGGTCGGCCACGACGAGAACAGCATCCACATCAACGGCGACCGCATTCGTGTGGTCACGGAAAAAGATCCGACCCGCCTGCCGTGGAAGGAGCTCGGCGCCACCGTCATCATCGAGGCGACCGGAGTTTTTACCGGTCGACGCGACGCCGCCAAAGGAAAGGCCGGCTACGACGATCACATCACCGCCGGCGCGAAGAAGGTGCTGCTCTGCGCTCCGGCCAAAGACGCGATTGACGTCACCGTCGTGCTCGGCGTCAACGATGAAATGCTCAAGCCCGAACACGCCTTCGTCAGCAACGGAAGCTGCACGACGAATTGCCTCGCCCCGCTGGTCAAGGTGATGGCCGACAACCCGCAGGTCTTCGGCGACAATATCACCGGAATGATGACCACGGTGCATGCATATACGAACGACCAGCGCATCCTCGATCAGGTCCACGGCGAAGACCTGCTTCGGGCTCGCGCCGCAGCGATGAACATCATTCCTTCGACCACTGGTGCGGCCAAGGCGATCGGCCTGGTCGTTCCCAAGAAGTCGATCCAACTCGACGGTTTTGCCTTCCGCGTGCCGGTGATGGACGGCAGCGTGGTCGATCTGACGGTCTCGCTGGAGAAGGAGGTCGAGGTCGAACAGGTCAATGCCCTGTTCAAGAAGGCCGCCGCCGAACCGCGATTCAAGGGTATCCTCTACTACAACGAGGAGCCGCTGGTCTCCAGCGACATCATCAACAACCCCTACAGTTCGATCTTCGACGCCACGCGCACGATGACTGTGCCCAAGGGCAAGGGCAAAGTTCTCAAGCTGGTGAGCTGGTACGACAACGAATGGGGCTTCTCAAATCGCGTCTGCGATCTGGCCCTACGGCTGGCCAGGATGTAATCCGCCGATTACTTCGATACACTCTCGCTGACGATTGCGGCAGCCCCGGCGATTTCGTTCGGGGCTGTCTTCTTTTTTTACGAGACGAGACCACTCTGCGAAACTTACATCGTCCTCACGTGCATTCCGGTGTGTGACAAGGCAGGAAGACAATCCTTCAGTTATTAGAATTGCGATTGCGTGTACTCGAACCTGAGATGCGGTTTGTCGACGAACCCGATCGACTGGAACTGCCACCGGAACCGAAACCGCTGGAACCACCTCCGCCAAACCCGCTGCTCGCGCCGAAGCCGCTGCCTCCGCCTGAACCTCGGCTGCCGCCAAAACCGCCCTGCTGACCGCCAAAGCCCCCCTCACCGCGGCCGCCTCGTCCGCCGAATCCGCCAACGCCGCTTTCAGTGGAATCCTGACCTCTGCCGGTCGTGCGCGACGACGTGGTCCGGGAGCTCGACGACGAACTCGATCTCGATGAACCGCTGGATCGCGTGCTACCACCGCTTCCGCCACTTCCCGAAGTGTACGGCGCGCCAGCAACGCGCGGTCGCGCAGCGGCTGCGATGGCGGCCTGCTTCTGATAGTAAACATCCGTAAGCAGTGGATACGACTGCGAATGCTCGAACATGTAAGCGATACGCGTGAACGATTCGTTGGCGCCGCCCTCCGCCGCGTCGTGTTGGCTGAACTCCCGCTCGAAGCGGGCATACTCACTCAGCAGCAGCGCCCGCGCGTCGAAATCGCCGACGAAGTTTCCCGGCAGCACATCCCGGCCTTTTGCATACCAAAGATCAACGGCTCGCCGAAAGTCATCCGGATTTCGTTCAAGCTCCCATTGCTCGACGATGGCCGAAGCCAGTTCGGGGAATTCGTCAGCACGTGCCAGAGCATGCGCCACGACGACAACCGACGGTAGGCGAGCCACCTTTGGTTGAGCGGACGCCTCCGTCGCGGGAGGAGTCACAGGGGCAGGGCCTTCAAGACGCACCAGCTGCTCCGCAGCCAACGGATGCGCGGCGAGTCGCCCCTGCCAGGCCTCGCGCGTTGCGGCCTGCATCTCGGTCACCCGCTCGCTCAGCCGATCCACCGCAACCTCGATCATCGCCTTATCCTGTGCGTACATCTTTCCAATCATGGCCGTGGCCATCAACTGCCCGGAGAGCAGTTCGAGCACATCCGGCCGCTGCACGAGCGCTGCGGCCGCGACGGATACTTCTGGTGAAAGATTCAATGTGAGGGCACCGACTACGCCGGGCGCCTGACGATCAGCATAGCGCAGGCGGACGACCAGGTCTGGATACTGCGCGGCCACCAGCGCCGCATCGCGAACATCCTTCGGAAGATTCAGCAGCTCCGCGAGCAGTTCCGATGCCGACTGGCTGACCTCGCCGACTTGCGAATCCATCTGCTGGCGGAGGTATTCCGCTTCCTGTGCGCTCAACAATGGGACGCTGGCCAACACGAGCACGACGACCAGATTCAACTTGGCTGTGATTCCCGTTTGCATGGCAGTCTCCAATGCCGACATCTACCGGGCCGCCGGCCCGGCAATTTCGCTTCTTCGGTTAGTCCGCCTCCGCCCTCCTGCTCCATAAAACATCGGCTGTTAACCAAGCCCTTTCGTGTTCCGGGCCCGCTGAATAATAGCTTATACGCAGAATCGAACTGAACGCTTGCAATTCATCGAAAATGCGGACGAACGCCCTTAACTATCGCCCACTAAAGCAATAAGAATCACGGGACGTAATGGCGATGGAGTCGCCCACTGGCCGAAAGCCCTGAATTCGCCGATGCAGATAATGGCGTCGATCAGGCGCGCTGTACGGTGCCGACCACAACTTCACCGTGGGATGCGACTTGCGCGACGAACAGTGGAAAATGCACGGGCTGCGAGCGCGGCCGCCGGGAGAGATGAAATGTCACAGGGAATCTTCTGCGATCTGATTGTCACGGTCTTCGACATCATGGAAAACCTGATCACGGCATTTACTTCATTCCTCGCAGCATTCGGCCTGGAAAACTATTACTTCCGCGAACAGCTCAGCTTAGGGTCCATCTTCGGCTGCAATCTCTGAGGCACTTCGCGCGATTAATTCGCGCCCAGTATTGACACTGCATCAACGGACGCGCAGGTTCTGTTTTCTCAAGTGCTGCATCAAACGCATGTTGCCCTCGTGACGCCGACACATCCCTTCGATTACTCTGAATTCCACTCGTTCATATCTTGAATCAGAGCCAACGGATTGTTAAGATTCCGTTTACAAAGGATCAACTTATTCCAGTCGAGTGTTCGCCACGAAATGACCTCTGAGTTGATCCAGTTCTACCGCTGAATTTCTCGATTGGAGTTCAGCGTACTGTCAATAACTTCTCCGCGCAGCACACTACTCTAGCGCGGCAGAACAAGGTGTATCGAAATGCTAATCTTGGGTTGGACGCGACCCGAGCGAAATCGCAGAAACGGCGTTTATGCGCGCGCTCAATCCATCGAAGACCCGAATGAGAGGAAATCGACCGAGTGGGAAGAAGTCACCGTGCAAAACCTGGCCGTGCAAGATGCAAGAGGCGCGCACTGACACACACGTTTGTGCTGCTCGGACTCTTTGCCAGCGCCATGCTCCTCGGTTTAACACAATCGCGCCAATTAAGCAGTTGGCTTGGATTCCTTGGATTAATTCCGCTCTTTGCCGCCGTTAGATGCTACAAACCGAACCTTGCTGCATTTGCAGGCGCATTATGGGGAATGTGCATCTGGTACTGCTTACGACATACAATCGATACTGGCACTGCTGCCACAATACCGGCACTATGCTGGATTACTGTCACATCCAGCGGCCTTACCGCTATTGCATCGTTCCTGCATCACCGACATCGTATCGGCCCCTTCTATTTAGCCCTTGCGTACCTGTTCTTCGAAATCTCCTTGCTACCGCTGAACTTGGGTCTCGGCTTACTCGCCGCCGCCCTGCAAGGCAGCAGTTTCGTCGCTACGTGTAGCGGCTTGTTCGGCTTCCTTCTGATTGCATTTGCGGTAGCATACTCCAATGCGATCCTCGTTTCTCTGGCCAGCCACTTGTGTGTATCCTTCGAGAATATCTCACGAAGACCGATTGCGAGCGGTCTAATTCTTGCTCTTCACAATCAAGAGTCCACCTTCGGCTTATTTCCACAGAATCTCCTCTTTGCCCGACCACCGCCAGTATATTCGTAGAAATGTATGCAATGTGATTAGAGCCGAAGAAATCTAACAAAACAAACTTCGTTCAAGGAGAAGCTACATTATGTCGAACAATGTGACCCGATCATTCACCGTACTATTGGTCATCATGTTACCCTTGCTCTCCCCCATGGGCGCTATCGCATCCAATTATTGCCCAAGCGTCTGGGATCCAGGTGGATTCTGGAAATGTTCTGACCCGCCTCCACTTTGCCCAGCAGGTAAGGTAGGAACCTGCACATCCGTCAGAGGCGCCAACGGCAATGGTGCTTGTGACGCTTGCCCGGCAGTGAATAGTGGAGGAGGATGCTTGAGCATTGGAGCTTGGGGATGCCAGCCAAATGCTCCATTAGCGCAAAACACAGTGATTACTTTTACTTTGGCCCATGAAAGTGGAAATCATGTTGAAATCGCTGACTTCAGTGACATCGATTCCAATGGCATGGTCCTACAGAGCCAGGTATTGGATGGTGCTGGTGATTTTGTTGGTACATTCGATCTCACTATAGAAAGCGGACCCGCATCTGCGATACCGGTTCGCGTTACTTCGATTAATTTGACAGCGGGCTCGGTTAATTTCCGTGGCGACCCTACTGGTGTCAACACCATTCAACTGGGACCAAGCGGTGCGAACGTTGTAGGATACTATGACTCCGTTAACGACAGAGTTAAGTTCGATCAGGGTATCCCTGCTATCGTGGTAAACGATCTGTTTCCCGGCGGCATCGCAGTTAGCCTCGCACCGGGAATCGTTGGGAATGGCGGATCCTATGAGCTTCATCCGATCGGAGTACTTAACCTACCACCTCCGATCTCAGCCGCCTCGAATTTTGGTATTTTTGTCCTGCTCTTACTGCTGGTCACAGGTGCAATACTCGCAGTTCGAGGGAGACGCACTACGCTTGCTTCATAAGGACTCGTTTCATTATGTGATGTGCGACTGTGGAGAATGCTGGTAACGAAGCAGACTGTGAATTGACTACGCAGCAAGGCTCGAACACGTGGCATTGAGTGAACTCGGAATCGGCGCGGATCAATCTCGGTTCGCGCCGATTCCTCTTCACGCCCCGCCCGTCTCGGAGATGCTCGGTGAGCCCGCGGCGCTTTCAAGATACTTCTGGATGCGGGCACGAAGCGTCCCGGCGCGGATGCCCATCTCCTCCAGCGTCACCTGGGCGACGCTGCCGGTCTCCCGGGCCAGGGCCATCAGCAGATGCTCGCTGCAGACTTCCTTGCTCTCAAACTGGCGGGCCTCTTCGATCGCCGTGGCCATCACATTGCGAAAATGCGGCGTGCCCGGCAGGCGACCGAAGACCCACGTATCTTCCATGCTGCTCTTGATGTGACGGTCGATGATTTCTTTCGTACGGGCCAGGGTGACGCCCGCCTCGTTCAGCACGGCCGCCCCCACGCCCGAGCCCTCGCGCAGAATGGCCAGCAGCAGGTGCTCCGTGCCGACATAATCCTGCTCAAACTCCCGCGCGATCTGCTGCGAAAGTTTGATGATCTGCTCCATGCGTTGCGTCAGCTTCTCATACATGTCGGGTCTCGGGACCTTCTTCTTTTGCCGCTCTGCGTTACGGAGTCTGTGAAATCGTGTCACCGGCCGAGGACGCACCCGACGGCGTCACCTCCCCCGCCGCCGGTGTTTCGTCCTTGACCGTCCGGTGCTTCACGTAGTTATACCCTAAACTGAGCACGGCTACAAGGACCGTGAAGATCAGCGTGATGCGCAGAATCTTCAGCCGATTGGCGATTTCACGATCTCGCCACTCTGCAAGCCGTCGATCGATCTGATCAAGCTTCTCGTCGATGCGAAATTCGATCTCGTCAAGTTTCACGCGGATGTAATCGTCCGCCGCGCCGCGGATGCGCTGGGCGATCCCGCCGACCAGACCGCGCTCCGTGACCTCCTCCCGGATCGATCGGCGAAGCGGCTCGCCCGAGGCATCATCCGGCAGAAAGCGATACTCACGATCGTCCTCGGCATCCGGCTTCCCTTCGATCAGCTTGCTCAGCAGCGAACCGACAACGGCACGACGGCGGCTGGCAAACCGCTTCCACAGACCGTCCTGCCTGCGAAGCCGGTCGATCAGCTCTTCCGAGTTCGTGGATTCCGATACCAAGAGTCCGCGTAATCGGGCCAGTGCCAGCAGGCCCCGCGCAGTCAGACTGCGGTAATTCGTCTGCTCGATTCGGGCAATCTCCTTGACGAGCTGCTCCTTGCCGATCGACTTGCGTACGGGCTTACGCCCCCAGATGACGATGTCCAGGAGCGCGTCACGATCAAGCTCTACCAGCAGCTCCTGCCGCTGGCGAATGACGCGAACCAGTTCATCACGCGGTGTGCCGCGATCCAGGTCGAGACCCAGTTCGCTGCCGTACTTCCACAGTTCGTCGGGTGGAAGATCGCCCAGGGTGGCGGCGGGCGGATGTGTCAGGTTGGGTTGCGGGCGGTCGGACATCGTTCTGAGCCGTCGTCGATTTCCCGTGGCAGCGCCAGACCCCGGCGGGTGCGTAAGGATTCAATGTATCGGCGCTTGCCGAAACTCGTCCGCCGCAACGCCGACACGGGCCGGACCGTACAAGCCATGCCACGGCCGAGCAGCCGCTGAAGAAGCAGCCGGGCCTGCTCCCGGGCAACCCGATGATGCCGACCATCAGCAATGACGTCGAGGGTCACATCACCCTCGTCGGTCTGACGCAACTGCCATGCACCATCATCCAGCACGGCGCCCAGAGTTGCAACGACTTCGGCCGGAGGAATCCAGCGGCCGTCGGCGGATTCCAGGAAATCCGAAGATCGGCCGACGATCGGCGGAATCCTCGCCAGGCCGCGCCCGCAATCGCAGCCGCCGAGATGTTGTGCCCGAACGATGTCGCCTGTGCAATATCGTACGAGCGGCATGGCCCTGCTTTCGAGGCAGGTCACCACCAGTTCACCCCATTCGCCTGACGCGGCAGGATGACCATCTCTCAGAATCTCGACCACGAACGCTTCGTCACTGGTGTGCCACGAACCTGCCTCGCAGCAGAATGCGATCGCGCCGGCCTCCTGCAAGCCGTACGACTCAGTGACCTCTGCCTGGAGTAGGTCTTCGATCAGTCGCCGCTGCCAGTCGAAAGTCACTTCTCCGGTCAGAAAAATACGCCTAACCGATGTCGAAGCCATCTGGCATCCGAGGCGATGACCTTCCAGAATCATCTCCGCCAGCGCGGACGGATACGCCGTCACCCGAGTCGGTGCAAACTCAGCCCAGCGACGCCAGAACTCACGAACGTCTTCTTTCGTGACCTGCAGACTGTCGATCTGCATCTCCGCGACGAGCGCATCGCGCCGGTGGCGCAGCCATTGTCGCAGACGTGCCGACCGGTTTCGCGGCGGGTCGATCGGCCACAAGTGCAGTTCGCGGTCGCCCGGTTCAAAGCCGTGCCATCGATGCCCGCGAAGACGCAGGGCCTTGTCCCAGGCCTGTCGCGAACGATCGCAGTAAAAGGCGAACGACTCATCGCTCGTTCCGTGGGTATGGTCCGTCAGGAACCGACCGGGCATTCGTGCCCAGCGCATCTCGGCCGCATTTCGTCGCAGTTCGGCTCTCGTCAGCAACGGCACATGGAGAAGATCGTTCACTGTCCGGAAGCAATCCACCATCGGCAGTGACAATGCTCGATAATAGGGACAATGTGTCGAGGCATGGGAGATCAATGCGCGCAGCTTCTCGAGCTGCATCGCGCGCAGCGCTCGCTCAGGCAACCATTGTGTTTGCTCCAGTTGCCGCGCGAGAGAGAGCGTTCGCCGACCCAGGAGCGCCTCGTGGAGGCCGATCAATGCCCGGACTGCGATACGACGGCCGGTCAAGGGAGGAAGTGAATGACCCTGCCGCATTGCGCTCGTTGCTTCGCCTTTCGCGAGATCGGCGCGAGGCAGTCTCCATGTCAGCGCGCGGGTCATTTATGTAAATCGGCGGTTCGACGGTCGCAAGGCGAGCGCGGCCGCTCAGACGGCCCCGCGCAGGAGATACTCCGCCCAGGCGGCATATTCATAGAGAACGTCCGGCAGCTTCCGAAATCGCCATTTCCAGTCACGCTCCCGGTTGCGAGCCGCCCGCTCCCACCGCGGCTCCCGCGAGAGAATGTGCCGATACCCCGCCTTCTCAAAGCAGGCCCGCGCTCGCCCAAGGTGCGTGTAGCTGGTAACGAGAATGATCCGATCACTCTCCGGATTCACGCCAAGATTCCTTGCGATCGATCCCGGATGATCTCGAGTCTTTCGAGAAGCACGGTCCACAAGGATGCGAGCCGGATCAGCGCCCCACTCGATCGCCAGGTCGCGCATCCAATCGGAAAAGTGGTCGTAATTGCTGACGATCAGACGCGGCGCATACCCTTCGGCGAGCAACCGCGCCGATTCGATCACCCGGGCCGAGTCGCCGCCGAGGCAGACGATGTAGTCCGCCTTCCCAAGTCGGTCCGTCCTGCCCAGCGCGTCGAACAGCCAGTTCGTCAGCGGCGTAGCGATCAGGAGGATCGCCACGAAGGCCGCCGCGGCAAGCAAATGCTCCACCCATCGAAGGATTCTTCGGACACGGCCTAGTTTGGCAGGCCGGTGGTGTTCTGCCACGGCCTCTGTACCGGGCCGGATGGAAGCAGGTTTTCCGGGAGGATTCGTCATTTCCTGATCACCAACGGACGATCGTCATCACCGCTCACGAGAGAAGAGGCGATCGACAGATGCAAGGCATGCCACGCCGGTTCCCATATAATCACCACTGCCGGATGGGTCCTCTTTTTGTGGATGGACCGACCGGCTGCCTCGGACGATACGTACAAACGCATGATCCACGCGCTGACAATCGATGTCGAGGACGAATTTAACGTCATCGCACGAGACTGGCTCGGAAGGGAAGGCCCCCCCACGCGCGCCGTCGTGGATAACATGGAGCGCATTCTCGGCTGGCTGTCCGAGCGAAACATCCGCGCCACGTGTTTCGTGCTCGGTGAGGTGGCGGAGACGTTTCCGGACTTGATCCGTCGTATCGACAGCGACGGCCACGAACTGGGCGTACACGGTTTCCGTCATCGCCAGGTCTTCAAGCTCACCCCGCAGACCTTTCGCAACGAAGTCGAGCCCGCAAAACGGCTGATCGAGGACCTCACCGGCCGCGAGGTCTTCGGTCATCGCGCCCCGGCGTTCTCGATCATGCCGGAAACCGACTGGGCGCTGGAGGTTCTGGCCGAGGTCGGTTTTGCCTACGATTCGAGTATTTTCCCGATCCGGGGACGACGCTACGGCTGGCCCGACTTCCCCCTGGACATACACGAAGTTCGCTTGAAAAGTGGTCGGTCAATCATCGAAGCACCGCTTTCCACCTTGACGCTATTCGGCCGACGTTGGCCCGCATGCGGCGGCGGATATCTGCGTCATTTCCCCGGCGCGCTGACCCATTGGGCGCTGCGGCGCATCTCCCAATACCGACCGGTCATCGTCTATCTGCATCCGTACGAGATCGCGATAACCGAGCCATGGCGAGATACGCAGGGTCTTGATCGGCGTGATGCTTCCCGAATCCGCCGGATGTACGCGCTTCAGAGGAGAAATCGCCGTACGGTCGAGCCCAAAGTGCTTTCCCTGTTGGATCGCTACCCGTTTGCCCCGCTTGGCGAAGTGATCGAATCAGCCATCGGGCGACCAATGGCTGCTCGCCGGAATGCGTCTCAAACTGCGGCGGGCAGCACCTCTCCAACCCCCTTGAGTTAACAACTTTCCATGACCAGACGACTTGCCCGGGTCATCTTCGAAAGAGTCATCGCACGCAAACGGGAGTATTGCGTCTATCGCTCTGAAACGGTTTCCTCCTTCGATGAAGGTGGCGAGCAGATTGCTGTGTACGACAGGGCACAGCCGCCCTCCGCACAGGTAAGCGATGCGTATCGCGCTCACATGGGTCGCCGCAGCCGCTGGCTGATGTTTCGAAGACTGCGCAGAGGTCAGGCCGTCCTGCTCGTCCTACAGAAGAATGACCGCCTCGCAGGCATCGGCTGGATCCAGCATTGGCGTCCGCTTCGGCATGAGTTCTGGTGGCTGGAAGACAACGGCGTGGCCCTGGGTCCGTTCTGGACCAGTCCGGCGCTTCGCGGACAAGGCATCTACGGGCGACTTCTGGCCAAAGCCGCGGAAGAAGCGCGCCAGCGCGGCTGGAAACCGCTCTCAATCTGGGCAGAAAGCTCAAATACACCGTCGATCCGCGGCATCGAAAAGGCCGGCTTCAAGTCGCTTGGCACACACCGCGTCCATACGTACCTGCTCGGCCTTATCCGCCGGCATTACGTCGTCAGCGAGGCATCTGAACGTCCGACGATTTCAGCATTCGGTTCGTCCGCCTAGTCAAGCTGTAAAGCCGAAGCTCGTGAATCCTTCGACTTCTGGGACCCTTCAACTACCTGCCAGGCGGACCTAGAATGACGCATCGAAGCATTCGGCACGAAGTGAGTTAAGTCCCGGCGGCCGTCCGATGAGCCGATATCTGATCATCGGAAACCCCGCGCGACGGGCCGACGTAGACGAACTGGACCCTTCAATCGAGCATCCACCTGTGGAAGAGAAACTCATAGCGCCGGGTCTGGCGGGCGTATCACTGGCTCGCACGAGACAGGAGGAATACTGCCTCGCTGCGCGCCGAATGCGGCATAATCAGTTCTGGTGGTATTACAACGGCCTCGTTCCCTCGCTCATCACCTGGAGGCCCTTTCGAGATGCCACCGGTCGCTGGTGGTATCACGTAAAACCCGGCTTTGCATGGCCTGTGGACTACTTTCGACCTGTCGCCGAGAACTCGCATGGGCTGGATCGCAAGCTGCTGCTGGGATGGCAGCACCCGGTCGCTTCAGAGGAGTCCGATTCACGCGTCTGGCTGAACGTAATTCACGAGCTGGGCGGTTACGGCCTGGGCCGCGTGGCCAGCAACAAGCGCCGTGCGATTCGCAAGGGAGTGAGAAACCTGAACGTTCAGGTCGTCGACCCCTCGAATCCCGATCTCGCCCGGGAAGCATGCGTCGTCTGGAACAGCCACGTCGACCGCACGGGCTGGAACCATCGAATGGAGCCGGGCCGCTTCATCGAGACCTGGCGCGAGCTTGCACGCTGGCCAGGCACCACCGTGATGACGGCGCGCGACCCAGGACACGGCAACCAGCTCTGCGCCTGGCTCATCGCCCGGGTCATCGACGACACGGTCTTCGTGGACACGATCGCCAGCCACACCGACCGCCTCGAACATCGCCCCAACGACACGATCATCTTCCAGTGCCTCGTGCTCGCCGAGCAGATGGGCGTCCGTCACGCGCATTACTCGCTCAAGAGCAAGCTCGAAAGTCTCGAAGCATTCAAACAGTCGCTCGGCTTTGATGCACACCCGTTTCCGTCGCGCCTGCGTCTGCGATGGCCGATCAGTCCGATCCTCCGTCGCGCCCGGCCGGATATCTACATGCGCCTCCAGGGTGATCCGGTCTGGATGGAAGGCGAATCGCTGCACCGGCACATCTCCATCCCGCTGCTTCGCGGGCGCACGGCCACCGAGACCGCACCACGAACTCACAGCCCGGACCTCAAGCAGTGGTCGCAGCCGGAAGTGCGGGAACTCGCCGGAAAGTGGTATGTCCCCCCGCTGCCTCCGAGCCGCAGCGGCTGGTTGGTCTATTCGCTGGATTTCGTCCTCGCAACCCTGCAAGGCACGATCACCGAACCGCAAAACGTACGGCGAACGCCTTTCTGGATCACCGTCGGCACGATCGTTCGCGGAGTCATGGCCATCGTGCAGGCCGTCCTCGTCATCCTCGCACGGATTCCCGTCATCTCCTGGTTCTACGAATCTGTCGCCCGCACTTTTACCCGCAACGGAGCAGGTTTCTTCCTGCGAAGCTGCTACTGGAAGTCGCGGCTCAGGCACCTCGGTCAGGATACGCTGATCGATCAGGGCGTCGAGATCTGGGGCGCGGCCAACATCTCCATCGGCAGCAACTGCCACATTGATACCAACGTCCGCCTGGCTGCCGGAGAACGTCGGCATGGGCAGAAAGGATCAATCACCATCGGCGACTACGTCCACCTCGGGCCCAGCGTTCACATCGCCGGTCGGGGGACGGTGCTGATCCGTGATTGCGTCGGCATCTCCGCGCTGACGCACATCTACAGCGCCACCAATACCATCGAACTGCCCGCCGACCCCGGACAGTTGATCAGCATGTCCCACATGGCGCCGACGAACCAGCAGCACATCGTCGAAGGCCCGGTCATGATCGAGCCCTACGCTTTCGTTGGCATGATGTCGCGCATCATGCCGGGCGTTCGGGTTGGTTTCGGTGCCGTGGTCCACGCTGCTACGGAGCTAACGCGCGACGTACCGCCGTTCGCGAACTTTGCGGGGCTGCCGCGCGGTCGGCAGATTGGCTGGCGACGACCGCGCAGGCCGAGTCCGAAGCTGCCGAAAGCCGCCGCCGAACTGGAATCACAAAGGCCCGTGCAGCCATCGGAGAGCGGCGCGAAGACCGCACGCGAAACCGCCGAACCGCAGACCGCGTCCGGAGAACCCACGGCGCGTGCACCGGGCGTATCGCACACTCCTGAAACGAAGGGGCAACTCGACTCGTGAACGTGCCGCCGCCCATCAATCTCGGAAGCTTTCACCACGTCGGTGTGGCCGTGCGCAGCATCCGCGATGCCGTGGCGAGCTACAGCCAGACACTCGGCGCCGGTGTGGAATCCGAGACCATTCACGACGCCGAACAGGGCGTACGCATTTGCTTCATCAAGCTCGGCGATCTGCGGATCGAGCTCCTGGAGCCCGCCGCGGTTCCGTCACCGGTTGATGGCGTGCTCAAGCGCGGCGTGGCGATCTATCATGTCTGTTATGAGGTGAATGATCTGGACGACGCACTGTCGCGGGTTCGCGAGCACGGGCACCCGATCGTCTCACCGCCCAAGCCCGCCGCCGCCTTCGGCGGAAGGCGCGTCGCCTTCTTCACCTGTCGGGGACTGCTCATCGAACTGGTCGAATCAGACAGCAGTTCGACCCGAATCGATGGAGGCCGGATGTGAGCACGTCGCAAGCCATGCAGCCGCCCGATTTGGCGGACGCCATGTCGATGCTCGATCAGGTGCATCGCCGGCCGACGCTCGCCGGCATCGCCCAGGCCGCCCGCCTGCTGCTGCCGCATGCCGAACCGCTCTCGACGCAGACGCTCCGGCTCGGGTGCGTTGCTTCATTCACAATCGACCCGCTGCGCCCGGCCGTCGAACTACAGGCGCTGCGCGACGGCCTCGCCCTCGAAACGTATCTCGCACCCTTCGGGCAATTTGACCGTGATCTTATCGATCCGTCGTCGGGCCTCTCAAGGTTCAACCCCGATGTCGTTCTCGTTGCGATCCGACTCGCCGACGTCTGCCCCAACATCTACGACGCATTTAATTCGCTCACGGCCGACGCCGTACGCAAGTTGCTCGACGAATGGTTCACCCGACTCGAATCTGCGTTAAGAACCTTCCGTGAACGATGCGGCGCCTACCTCCTGGTCATGAACTACGAGCAACCGGTGTCTCCGTCCCTCGGTCTCGCGGATCGTACGACCGCATGCTCACAGTCGGCCATCCTGCACGATGCAAACAAGCGGCTCAACGAAATGGTTGCCTCGCTCGGCAGTGCCCGCGTCATGGATTACGACGCCCTCGTCGCTCGTCACGGCCGCGAGTCCTGGTCCGACCGGCGCAACGCCCTCTACGCCCGCATTCCCATCGCGCCGAACTACTACTGGCACTTTGCCGGATTCGTCCAGCGTTACATCCGGCCGCTTCGAGGCCTGACGCGCAAAGTGCTGGTGCTCGACGCGGACCACACCCTCTGGGGAGGTGTGCTGGGCGATGTCGGTCAGGAGGGCATCGCCCTCGGACCGGATTACCCGGGCAATGCGTATGTCGCTTTCCAGCGTCGCGTGCTGGAACTCTACCACCGCGGCGTCGTGCTGTGCCTTGCCAGCAAGAATCAGCCCGGGTCGGTGGAAGCGGCGCTCGAGCAGCATCCAGCCATGGTGCTGCGCCCGCGACACTTCGCCGCGATGCGAGTCAACTGGGAGCCCAAACCGCGAAATCTCCAATCCATGGCCGAGGAGCTCAACCTGGGCATTGACAGCTTCGTCTTCGTCGATGACAGCGAGGTCGAATGCGAATTGGTCCTCCGCACGCTGCCGCGCGTCCGAACCGTTCCGCTCCCCAGAGAGCCCGCCGATTACACCGCCGTCATCGACGCCCTGGATTGCTTCGATCAGTTCGCCATCTCAGCGGAAGATCGACAGCGCGGCGAACTCTATCGCGCTGAAGCCGGCCGTCGGCAGTTGCAGCAGGCCGTCGTGGACATGCCGACCTTCTACCGTCGCCTCGAAATGAAAATCACGCTGACGGTCAACGATGCCCGACAAATCGCACGGGCCGCACAGATGACCCAGCGCACGAATCAGTTCAACATGAACACCCGCCGCTGCACCGAGGATGAGATTCGTGCCTGCATGAATTCCCCGAGCCATGAGGTCGTCACCCTGGCCCTGGCCGATCGCTTCGGTGACAACGGCGTGGTCGGTTTGGCCATTCTTGAAAAGTCAGCGCCGGACTGGGTGCTGAGCCAGTTTCTCATGAGCTGCCGTGTCCTAGGGCGGACCGTTGAGCAGGCCTTCATCGCCTGGATCGCACGTCGGGCATTCGAGGCCGGCGCACACGGTCTCGTGGGCCTCTTCGTACCGACGGCCAAAAACAAACCTTTTGCTGGTTTCTATGTATCCTGCGGTTTTGCCGCGGCGGGATCCCGGGACGGCGTCGAGCAATTCACACTTGCATTGGCAGCCGCCGATACAAAAATACCTGACTGGATCGAAGTCATTCACCCATTCCCGACCGAGGGCGCTTGATGTCGCAGAGCCACGCCGAACGATTCAGGACGACCGTAGCGGCCATCCTCGGTATCCGTCCGGAGGACGTCACCGATCAGATGTCACCGGATACAGTCGACACGTGGGATTCGCTCAACCAGATCAACCTGCTCGGCGCGCTCGAACAGGAATTCGGCGTCGCCCTCGTCGTGCAGAATCCGTCGGAGCACCAGTCGATCGCCCGGCTCAAATCCCTGCTTGGTGAGCACGGAGTCACGATTTGAAGGATTTCCCTTCGCGGCAACCGGTCGATGTGTCCGCCGCCGGCACGACGGAGACCATCGGCAACACCGCGCATCGAATCTTCATCATCGCGGTCTGCCTCGGCGGCCTGGTTCTCTACGGGCTGACTTGCGCCCCCGGCGTGGTCTGGCAGGACAGCGGCATCTTTCAGTATCGTGTCTGGCGCGGAGACCTCGAAGGAGTCATCGGCCTGCCGCTGGCCCATCCCTGGTACATCCTGCTCGCGCGGCTCTTTGCCTTTCTGCCGCTGGGTGAGTTTGCCTATCGGGTCAATCTCTTCTCCGCCGTATGCGGTGCGATGACCCTGGCACTTGCGGCACATCTGTTGCGCTCGCTGACAGGCCAGTACACGGCGGCGGCCTGCGGTGTCATCCTGCTCGGCGTCAGCCACACGTTCTGGACACACAGCGTCGTCGCGGAAGTCTACACCCTCTATGCCCTCTGCCTCGTGGCCGAGCTTTGTCTGGTCGAGCGATTTCTGACAAAGCGGCGATTCGGATGGCTCCTGGCGGCGGCCATCGTAAACGGTCTGGACCTCTCCAACCATCTGATGGCCATTCTCCACTGGCCCGCATATCTCGGGCTCATGATCTGGGCCGTCCGTACGAAGCGGTTAAACCTTGCGCAGTTCTTCATGCTTCCCGCCGCGGTGCTGCTCGGCAGCACACCTTATCTCTGGTTGATCTGCCGTCGTCTGTACGCAGGTGCAGCACTCGTCGAGACGCTCCGCGAGGCACTCGTCGGCCCGCCCCACCGCGCGGACATCGTACTGACGCACAGCTTCCCCTTCGCCCGGCAGACGATCCGGGCCGCTCAGTACTTCCTGCTCAACTTTCCAACCCCTCTGCTGCTCCTCGCCCCGGTCGGACTCTGGGCGGCATGGCGCTGCACGACGCAGCGATGGTTCGCCCTCGTGGGCGGCGCGATGTTCGCCGTCGGTTTCGTCTTTGCCTATCGCTATCTCGTTCCCGATCAGTACGTCTTTTACTTCCCCTGCTACATCCTGACCGCCTGCTTCGTCGCCATCGGCATCGCCCGATTCAGAGGCCTGACCTCCGGCGCCAGCCGGCGCTGGACCTGCATCGCCCTCGCGGCGATGCCCGCACTGATCTATGAAATCGCTCCGCCTCTACTGCGCGCTCGTAACATTACCTTCGGTGTCTCGCGCGAACTGCACTACCGTGACACCTACGCCTATTTCCTCCGGCCGCGCAAGAACGGCGACGACGGTGCCGGGCGATTCCTTCGCGAGGCGCTGGAACTGGCCGCGCCGGACGGTGCCGTGATGGCGGATTCCACGATCCTTAATCCGCTTATCTACGTTCGCGATGTCGAAGGCGTGCACACCGGCGTGGCGATTGGCGTGCCGGCGAACGTCGCCCCCCTGCCGCCGGTCGTGCTCGCGACACCGGAGGACTGGCGGCCCTTCGTTGAGCGCGGAAAGGCCTTCGCTCTTACGGAAGCCAGATTCATGTCAAAGTGGGTTGGCGAGAATTATGACTTCGAGCCGGTCGGAAAAATCTATCTTCTTCGTGAGAAGCGAGCTTCGCCACCGGAGCACGACACGCCATAAGCAACAAGGCGCCTTCTTTCGATCCGCACGCCCGTGCTATTCCGACAAGCTGTTAACCCGGGACACCACCTCAAGCGTCTGACCGATCGGTGCGTGGATGACCAGATCAGCCACGGAATCCAGCGGCGTTTCATCCCGATTGATGATGACCAGACGGGCACGATGTCGCTTGGCGATGGCCGGAATCTCCGCCGCAGGGTAAACGACGAGACTCGAACCGAGAGCGATGAACAGGTCGCATTCCCGCGCCCACTTGGAGGCCTCCATCAGGACCGACGGCGTGAGCTGCTGACCGAAGGAAACCGTCATGGACTTCAGAAGCCCGCCGCAGACATCGCAGGTGAACTCCTCCTCGCCGGCTTCGAGGCGGATTTGAATTTCCTCGGAGGGCCAGCGCTTGTCACATTCGAGGCAGTGGACCTTCAGCGCCGTGCCGTGGATTTCCAGCACGTTTCTGCTGCCGGCGCGCTGATGGAGTTCGTCGATGTTCTGCGTGATCACGCCGCGTAGTCGGCCGCGGCGCTCCAGCGATGCAAGTACCCGATGCCCCGCGTTCGGCTTTGCTGCGAGCATGCCCGGGATCATCTCCCGCCGCTGTCGCCAGAAGCTCCGCCGGGCTTCCGGATCGTTCAGAAAATCCTCAAACCACACGGGCTGATGCCGCGTCCAGAACCCGCCGGGGCTGCGGAAATCTTCAATGCCGCTTTCGGTGCTGATGCCGGCGCCGGTAAATGCGACGGCACGCTGCGCCTCGGCCAGCCAGCCGGCCAGAGTTGAGATAAGATCAGGTACTTCCGCCATCGACCGCGCCGCTCAAACGAAGACCGTTCACTGTACGCATCCCGGCATGACCGCTTCGACAGCCGCCGACCCTACTTTGTAGTCTGCTCATCAATCAATGCAAGGATGCGATCCGTCAGAATCTCCCGGACGTGACGGGCCTTGACGCGGCCCGCCTGACCCTGATCCGCAAAGGCGACCGGATCTTCCACCGGCCAGCGAAGCGTCTCTTTGGTCCCTCTGAGTGCGGGGCATTCCTTCTCCGCCGAACCACAGACCGTCACGACATAATCGAAAGACTTGCCTGCGAACTCGTCGAGACTCTTGGAGCGTAGTCCCTCGATACCGACGCCGGCCTCGGCGAGCGCCGCCTCTGCCAGCGGATGCACGGCCCCGCTCGGTTTCGTGCCGGCGGAGTACGCATCAAAAACATGCCCGCCCAGGTGCCGCATCATCGCCTCGGCGATCTGCGATCGGCAGGAGTTTCCGGTACAGACGAAGATGATGCTTGGTTTGGCCATGATACGGATCCAATCTTAATTATTGCGAAATCAGCCCCGTGTGGCGCCGATGGAAGACCGGCAAATGCACGCATGAGCGATTCAATCTTATCGAGCGGTGCGACTTTCCGCCAACGTCTCACCGACATCAATCGTCGCAGCAGGGTCGCCCGCCGCCTCTGGTCCCGTGGTCAATGCCGTCTGCATCCGCGGCCGATGCCGCACCTGCTCCGCCCAGAGGAGAATCCCCGCGCCGATCAGCATCACGACGCCGCAGAGCCATTGCTTGCGCGTAAGAACTTCGCCGAAGATCATGACCGACGCCGCGCCGCAGATGAAAGGCGCGAGTTGTACCACGGCCGCCGACACCGCCACACCCAGTCGCGCGATCGCAGCGTAGTAGAAGACGTGTCCCAGCGCAATGCCGATCAGCGCCGACAGCACGAGGATGAACCAGTTGTATGCCGATAATTCCAGTGCGCCGAGCCCGCCGCGACTGCCCAGCGGAATCATCAGCGCGATCATCCCCGCCGCGGTATAAAGCGAGATCGCGGCAAAAGAAGTCATCGCCGGAACGCCGCGCATCCAGTAGCGCACCGAGACGCCGTACATCCCGTAAAACGCCCCCGCCGCCAGCCCCAGCGCGACACCGATGGCCGTGCCGCCCGCAATCGGCGCCGCACCGAGCAGCACGGTCCCCACCGAGCCGCCGACAACGAGCAGGAGTCCTCCCCAGAACAACGGGCTCCGCATCAGCGGCCGCTCATCGACGAACAGGACAAAGGCCCCGATGGTTGCGAAGATGATGTTCACGCGTAAGAGAAAACCCGCGAGCCCGGGCCCGATGTAGTACGGCGTCCACGCGAAGCAGACCTGCCCGACACAGTTGAACGCCGCCGGAACAATCGCTCTCCGCCAGAGTCCGTCCGGCAATGTTCCCCGCCGCAGCCCAACGACAAGCAGCGGCAGCCAGAGCAGCGCGGACAGCCCATATCGCCATCCATTCGCCGTCCAAGCGTCAACATACGGCGTCAGATACTTGAGAAAGAGCAGGACGCTCGACCAGCCGAGAAGGGTAAGGACAATAAAGACCGCGCCGGTCGCGCTGGAAGCGGGAGGAGTCTTCGTCATCCGAACAGTCTAGCCGCAGGCGTTCGACTTTGCAGCCCGTGCAGAGTCTGGAACGGACTCCGCACCGTGCCTGCACACCAGCCGCCTGTGACCTGCCGGGCTGCATGTGCATCCAAGTCCAAGTACGATTGCAATTACCCGTGAAGGAGAGACATCATGTTCAATGCCGTTCGATTCGAATCTGATCATGTACTCCAAGCGGCGGACGTCCGGCGCCATTCACTCACCCTGTTGCTGACAACGATTCTCGTTACGACCGCTCTGCTCACCGGATGTCAGCGCCCGGACTTGTTCGCCAGCGATGCCTTTGTCATCCCCGGCGACGGTGGCATGCTCTCCGCAAGCATTGTTCGAGGTCAGTCGCCTGACACCTGCCGCGGCATACCGGGCGTGACCGTGCGCTTCTACCACGGCGATCAGCTGCTCGGTGAAGCGACGACCGGCGATTGCGGCACGGCGCGCCTGGAATCAGCTCTCCTCGCTTCCGCAACAAACTATCGCGCGGAGGCACTTTTCGACGGCCAATCGCTGTCCGCGGAAGGAGCCGTCTTCAACGGCTCTCCCAACCGGACCGTCATCATCTGCGACATCGACGGAACCATCTCCGATACGCACTACCGCGAACTCGTCTTCGACGAAGAGGACCGGGCATCGCAGCCGTTGCCCGGCGCCGTCGAAACGCTCAACGAACTCCGGAAACACTACGGACTGATCTACGTGACGGCGCGTCCCGGTTTTCTCCGCGCCAAGACACAGCGCTGGCTCAGGAACCACGGCTTCCCGGAGGCCCCGCTGATCGGCACGCCGGGGCTGGCCCAGAGCATCCGGCCCGACAGATTCAAGGCCGAGACGATCGCCCGGCTCCAGACCTCGAACAGCACCATTCGCATCGGCATCGGCGACGCTCGAACCGATTCCGAGGCCTACGGAATGACCGACCTGCTGCCGATCATCGTCGACGACAATGACAACGGTCGCTTCCGTGCCCATGCCATCGTCCTGCGAGACTGGAAAATGATCCGCGAGTTCTTCGATGTCAACGCGGAAGTTCTTCAAGACCCGGACCGACTCCATCGCGTCATTGAACAGGAAGACCTGCTCAAACGGCCGACCCGGCACTATCAGCCGACGCGACACCATACGCACATGGCCGATGACCCCGCCGAGGCATCGCCTCGGTCGTGATCCGACTTGGACGGCTGCGCCCGTCGCGATACGATCCTCCCCGTGACGAAGCCCTCGGAATCGACGACGCGCCTCGAACTTCGGGCCGCGACCCTGTCCATCACCGTCGGCATCCTTCTGCTCATCGTTAAGTTCACCGCCTATGCGTTGACCGGCTCCACGGCCATCTTCAGCGATGCGCTCGAGTCCGTCGTCAACGTCATGGCATCCGGCTTCGCACTCTATGCCGTTCGACTCGCCCATCAGCCGGCGGATACGGAACACCCCTACGGACACGGAAAGATCGAGTTTATGTCCGCCGGTTTCGAGGGCGGCCTCGTCCTCATCGCGGCCATCGTCATCGTGGCCAAGGCCGCCGATGCCCTGCTCTTCGGTCGGCTGGAGCTTGAGCAGCTGGGAATCGGCATCTGGCTGATGGCCGGGGCGATGGTGGCCAACGGCGCGACCGGGCTCTACCTTATCCGAGTCGGACGAAGCCACGGCTCCCTCGCGCTCGAAGCCGACGGGCGACATCTCCTGTCCGACGCCTTGACTTCCGTCGCCGCCATTGCCGCCCTCGTGCTGATCAAACTCACCGGTTGGGTCTATGCCGACCCGATCGCCGCTTTGTTGATCGCTGCGTACATCAGTCACATGGGCATCGGCCTCATTCGCCGCTCCGTAGCCGGCCTGATGGACGAGCAGGACCTTGAAGACGCGCGGCTGCTCAAGAACCTTCTCGAAGCTCACATCGGCGCTGCGGGCCGTGAGCCGCGCATCTGCTCCTACCACAAACTCCGCCACCGCCATGCAGGCCGCTACCACTGGGTCGATTTTCACATTATGGTCCCGGCCGCAGCGAGTGTTGAGCAGGGCCACACCATCGCCAGCGCGATCGAACACGAGATCGAGAAAGTCCTCGGTCCCGGCAACGCCACCGCCCACGTCGAGCCCTGCGCCGATACGGCCTGCTCACTCTGCAGGAATAATGAAACCACGTCACGGCAACCATCTCGCTTTAAATAATTGATCGCCTGCCGGCAATGTGACGGAGAGTATCCTTGAATGCACCCTCCGACCTGCCGGGTCGGTCATCGTTCGCACTGCAGCCGGCTTTCAGCGCTCGCGCTTAAATGCAGATGCAATGCGATGACCAGGAATGCCGCGTAGCGTAGAACATGCCGCTTGAAGCTCATCATTCGCTCCATCGCGCGCCGATAGCCGTGCGTCAGGGTTGTCTGGCGGTACCCGTCCCCCACAAATCATAACTCGTCAAGCCGATGCCGAAAAAAGGCGGGAGAATCCTGGTTGGCACTTCCCGATCGTCCGTTCGGACGAACTGCCGGCATACGCATCAAATGAGCCGGCATTTCGACGTTTCGACTTTTCGACTTTTCCCCCGGCTGGTATGATCCGCCGTTGAAGTCAGTCCATGTAAATTCACACCAGGAGACCACACCATGCGACGCGCGAAGATCACGATCATCGGAGCCGGAAACGTCGGAGCCACCTGTGCCCATTGGGCGGCTGCCAAGGAACTCGGCGACATCGTCCTGCTCGACATCATCGAAGGCATGCCGCAGGGCAAGGGGCTGGACCTGCGCCAGGCCTCGCCCGTCGAACGCTTCGACTCCAACATCATCGGCACCAACAGCTACGACGACACCCGCGGGTCCGACATCGTCATCATCACCAGCGGCATTGCCCGCAAGCCGGGCATGAGCCGCGACGACCTCATGTCCACGAACATGAAGATCGTCCGCGAGGTCAGCGAACAGGCGGCCAAGGCCAGCCCCGAAGCGGTCTATATCATCGTCTCCAACCCGCTCGACGCGATGGTGCAGACCTGCTGGAAGGCAACCGGCCTGCCGACGAACCGCATTGTCGGTCAGGCGGGCGTGCTGGACACGGCCCGCTATCGAACGTTTCTGGCGATGGAACTGAATTGCAGCGTGGAAGACATCGTCGCAGTGCTCATGGGCGGCCATGGCGACGACATGGTGCCGCTGCCGCGCTACACGAGCGTCGCCGGCATCCCGGTGACGGAGCTGATCGCCAAGGACAAGCTCGACGCCATCGTGCAGCGCACGCGCGACGGCGGCGCGGAGATCGTCAAGCTGCTCAAGACGGGCAGTGCGTATTACGCCCCTGCGGCGGCGACGGTGCAGATGGCCGAGGCGATCATCAAGGACAAGAAGCGCATCCTGCCCTGCGCGGCGTATTGCAAGAGTGAGTATGGTGTCGGCGGTTACTTCGTCGGCGTGCCCTGTGTCCTCGGCGCCCGCGGTGTGGAGAAGGTGATCGAACTCAGGCTCGACGCCGACGAGCGCAAGCTGTTTGACGCCAGCGTGGCCCACGTGAAGGAACTCGTGGGCTGGGTGGAGAAGAACTGGGCGTAGAGCAGGTCGATCGGCAGGAATGAAGTCCTGCGATGCCTGCAGCGCGCTTCACGCACCGGCCGTGCTGGGGCGCGTCGCGGGCGCCAGCGCCGGTATCATGAAGCGCACGACCGTACCGACGCCGACGGTACTGGAGATGGAAACCTCGCCGCGCATCGCGCTGACCGCGTGCTTCACGATGGCCAGGCCCAGTCCCGTACCCCCGACGTTCATCGCGCGCGACTTGTCGACCTGATAAAACCGCTCGAAGACGCGATCCATGTCTTCCGGCGGGATGCCGCAGCCGTTGTCCTGAACTTCGAAGGCCACCTTCTCGCCGGCGGCGGCGCAGCGAAGATGGATCCGTCCGCCGGGGCCGATGAACTTCACCGCATTGTCCAGCAGATTCTTGAGCACCAGCTCCAGCCACCTCTGGTCGGTGTGTACAAGATCGACGTCGGACACGTACGTCAGCTCCGCCTGCTTCTGCCGCAGGGCGTCTTCAAACATCGTGCGCAGCGTGGCGAAGACTTCCGCCGGATCGAAGGTGGATTCGACCAGTTCAACCGCGACCGACTCGACCTTGTTCAGGTGCATCAGGTCCTCGGTCAGGTTCTGCAGCCGGTCGACATTGCGATCGATGATCGAGAGAAACCGTCGGCGGGTCGGCTCATCCAGCCCGGTCTCCCGAAGCGTCTCCACGGCCGCGCGGATCGAAGCCACCGGCGTGCGTAGCTCATGCGACGCATTCGCTACGAAGTCCGTCTTCATGGCCACCGAGCGGGCAATGGCGGTGATGTCCCGCAGGCAGACAAGCCAGGCGATCGGCGTCTCGATCTGCGTGACATGCAGGATCGACACGTCGAGCGTGCGCGTCCCCCCGTCGGTCTCGATCGTCAGTTCCCGGCGGGATTCGCTTGCGCCCGCCCCGAGGGCATCCTCCCAGAAGCGGCGCAGCCCTCGATGCGTGAGCTGCTCCGCGAGCGGGCCACCCGCCGGCGAATACCTCAGCCCCAGCAGCCGTCGCGCGGCCGCATTGGCCAGCAGCACAATGCCGTCGCGGTTGACGGCGATGACGCCCTCTTCCAGATTGCTGACGGTGATCTCCAGGTCCTGGCGCTGCTGCTGGGCCTCGCGAATCCGCGCGGCGAGGTTGCTGCGCATGCGATCCAGCGAATCGGCCATCTGCTTGATTTCATCGTCCCCGCGGATTTCCAGTCGTGTCACCAGGTCGCCCGTCGCAAGCTGCTGGGCCCATGTGCTGACGCGCTGGATCGGCGCCGCCAGTGCCCGGGATAGCAGCCAGGCGAGCAGGAGTGCCAACGGCAGCGCCACAGCAAGCCCGGTGCCGATCAGCTGCCGAATGGCCCGCTCGCGCCGCTGGATGTCCTCCGCAGGGGTGGCCACGCGCACCACGGCAACCAGTTCCCCTGCTTGGAGCAGCGGCATCGCCACGTAGAAGAACGGCTGCCGCACCGAGGCGCTGACGCGCTCATGGAGGCCGACTTCGCCGTGCAATGCCGAGACGACTTCGGGACGGCCCGCGTGGTTCTCCATCTCCGACGGATCTGCATTCGAATCTGCCAGCACACGACCGTCCGGAGCGATGATCGTCATGCGCAGCCCGGTCTGCTCACGCACCTGGCGGCATTGCTCCTGCAACTGCCCGGGCTGATAGGTCGTCCAATTCTTTTCCACGCTGAGCAGCGCCAGGTGCGCCTGGTTTCGCAGTTGCTCGACGACGTACTCGCGCAGCCAGTGCTGCATGATCTGCCAGGTGAACCCACCCACCACCAGCATTCCCAAGGCGATCAGTAACCCCAGCCGGGTAAAGACCCGAGTGAAGAATCGTCCCTGCCACTTTACCGGTGCCGGTTGAATCATGGAGTCTGTCCGTGCGTTCCAGCTGCAATCGACCCGGCTCGACCCGATGAAAGCAAATGCCACCGCGCATGTGCCGTCCGATCAAATCATCATAACGGGAAAACAAAGGCACAAGCAGCGAGACAGGTGGAGTCGCTTAGCAGCCGATCGGCTCTCCCTGCCAGATGTCGGCGAAGCGATAACCTACGCCGCGAACCGTCTCGACGAGGTCGCGGTGGCGGCCCAGCTTTCGCCGCAGCGAGGTGACGTGTACGTCGATCGTGCGGTCGGTCACAGCGATGTCCGGCCCCATCGCCTTGGCCATGAGCTGATCGCGAGAGAGCACGCGCGACCGTGCGGCGACCAGCGCTTCGAGCAGACGAAACTCCGTGAGCGTAACCGGGACCGGCTGACCTTCCAGCTCCACCACGTGACGCGAGCGATCGACCACGATCGGTCCGGCTTTGAGGACGATCTCCTTGTCGGACGTCGCGCTGCGCCGGCGAAGCACCGCGGCCACTCGGGCCAGCAGCACGTCCATTGAGAAGGGCTTGGTCACGTAGTCATCGGCGCCAAGCTGAAGACTCAGCACGACGTCGCTTTCGCTCGTCAGCGCCGTGAGCATGATGATGGGGATCGACTTGGTAGCAGCGTTGTTTTTGAGTGCCAGGATCACGTCGCGACCATTGACCCGCGGCAGCATGATGTCCAGCAGGATCAGGTCGGGCCGCTCGCGGCCGGCCAGATCAATCGCCGTTTCACCATCCGCCGCCGCCAGCACTTTGTACCGGTTGCGCTCGAGATGAAAGCGAATGGACTCGACGAGATCCTGCTCGTCATCCACGACCAGAATATTCGCATTCGCCATAATCCTGCGCCAACTCCGTACGACGCTGAAGAAGTTAACCGAACAACTTCATTATAAATCCGGTCGCGCTCAACTTCACCGGCATTCCTGAACATTCACTCCGCTTGCAGCAAAACCTGCGTCCCGTAACTCTGCAAATAGTCGATGTTTGCACGGGATGACGGATCATCGCGTGTGATTAACAGAATCTTAGCGCTTCCCACATCCGAGCTTATTCTTCCTCGAGCGAGTATTCCTCGGGATGCATGCGCTCGCGCGCCTCCTGACGCACACGTTCTTCCTGTGCGTCCGATCGTCGCTTGACGTAACCGCGCACGAGCAGGTTGAGCGCGATGCAGATGGCCATGCCGGCGACTCCAATGTAATACACGGTGATGGCCACGAAACCTGCACATACGGTCGCCAGAACCGCCGCTGCGAACCAACTGAATACCACCCAGATCGAGCGACCCAGTTTCAATGCCGCATCGCCACGAACGAAGATGCGATCGGCCATGCCCGTGGCGACGACCGCCGCAAAGGCCACGTATGTCGTGGAAACGGGAAACGCCAGCGCCGAGGCCGTGGCGATGACGCAGGCCGAAACGCAGACGATCACGCAGGCGCGGAGTGGATCGTAGTGCATGGTCTTGCCGCGGACATTCTTCGTCACCACCGGCGCCAGCGACGGCATGACCGGCTGCGGTCGGCGAGAAAGAATCGCTGACGCCAAGCCGATGCACCATCGCGGCGCCCAGAGTTTGACATGATGACCCGCGCTGCCGGTGCGAACCTCAGCCCGCGTCACGCGCTGGGCATGCTCGGTCATCATGCCCATCACCAGCAGCACCCCGCAGCCGAAAAGCGCCCACCGCGGAATCATCGCCCGGGTGATTTCGGCCACACTCGTATTCGTGTAGTGGCCGTGAACCAGCTTGAGCGAGGCCAGCCCCGGCGCGGCGCAGTTCGCCAGGTCGTTCTGCCCGAAAGCGAAGGCCATGCCCAGCATGCCCAGCACGGTGAGCGTGGGAAAGAGCAGTTCCGCCGCGCGCTTGCGGAAGATCACCAGGGACAGGTGAATCAGGATGGCGAAGAAGATCCATAGAACGACGATGGTCAGGATCGGTCCATAATACGGGAAGCTCTGGATGAATTTGGTGAAGACTTTGACGAAGCCGAGATTCTTCATGCCCTTGATCAGCATGAAATACGCCAGACCAGCCATCAGTCCGCCGCCGATCCAGCCGCCGTGAAGCAGCAGCGTCGGCAAACTCGACCACTTGTCGCCGATCGCGCCACGCGCGGCACGTTGCAGGACGAACCCCATGAAACCTGAGAGCACGATTGAACAGACGATGGCCAGCAGCACCTTCGAAACGCCGTACCACTCGACGGCTTCCAGGGAATTCTGCGAGGTGACCGCTCCGAGAAAGAGCGAGCCGCCCAGAAGCGAGAACACGAGCGTCATCGTCGTGCTGACGGGCATGCCGAATGCCGAGTAGGTATAGAGCAGAACGGTATCGACGATGTAGACAGAAAGATAAACCGCCAGCACCGCTTCGATGTCATTCTCAAAGGACTGCGGATCGAAAATCCCGCTTCGGGCGGTTTCTATGACGTCTGAGGAAAACGTGGCGCCCAGCACGACGCCGATCGCTGCAAGACGCACGGCAGCACGCCGGGTGAAGATGCGTGCTCCGAAGACCGAGTTGACGATGTTCGCCGCGTCGTTGCGACCGACTTCGACGGTGTCCCAAATGAGCATCACGACCGCCAGAACGACGGCCATGTACATGAACGGCGTGAGCACGCCCGGATCGCCGTTCTCAGCGAGAATCGTCAGGGCTGTGCAGATAATGGAACCCGTCCTCGAGCCGAAGCTGTCGCTCGCACCCACTTACGCCGAACGCCCTGACCCGACGGGTGGACGCGCGGAAACCAGCGCGATCGCAGGCAGACTCCGGTTATAGATAAAGACCCACTTGCCGTTTCGTCCGCAGTTATTGAGACAGCATGCGACGCAATCGGTCCGCCATCTTCTCGGCGTGATTGGCCAGTTGTCCCAGTTCGAGGAAAACCCTCCACCAGAGCATCAGGTCAGAGGCCTTTAATTCATCCTCCATGGCGAACAGCGCCTTGGAGAGCGTATATTGCGTCTTGTCGGCTTCCCACTCCGCCTTTTCGACGACGCGGATCAGATCCATCAGGCCCGTCGCCTGATCGGCCAGGAACCCGCGGGCCACCAGGTCCTGCAATCGCTCATTCATCTCGTGGTGTTTGTCGCAGACCCGCAGAACGGTCTCGACGTACTCGAACACCTGCGTGACCAGGGGGCGAGGCATGCGAAGCTGCTTGATCGTCAGGAGAATGGCCAGGTCCTCCACCGAGTCCGCCATATCGTCCTGCAGCTTCAGATAGCCGAGCAGGTCACCGCGATAGACCGGCAGGAAGAAACTTCGGGGAATCACCTGCCGGATCTCATCCTTGATCATGTCCGCTTCGTGTTCCGTCTTGAACACGCGTTTGATCAGCTCATCCAGCAGGTCATACTCTTCATCGCGCACCGCTTCGAGCATTGGGCGGACCAGAGTCACGCACTCTCGCACCTTCTTCAGGTGGTGTAGAAGCGGTTCAAACGGTGACTGCTGGAACAATTCTGCGATCAGCCCCACTGTGCACCTCCGTGTCGCTGTCGGACAATCTCAGCGCCGCGGGGCATACCTCCTGCGGCCGCGGCCGTGCATCGGGCTGCGACCGAATATGTCGGGCTAGACATACTGGCCCACGGTTCGAATCGCAACCCTGCGCGGCGCTAAGATATCATGAAGGTTGCCGCTGCTCCATCGTGCCCTGAAACGGTGGCGCGCAAGGATGTTTCCCGGTCCATGAGTGGACCGATTCGTTCTGCACGTCGCCGCCCAGGACTGTGAAGACCCTGAGGAACAGGAATAAAAGTCCGCCCCGCGTGCATATTCGACGCTATTGACTTTGCGAGTGATCCCGAATTAAGCTACGGGGTTTGCCCTGTTCGCGGCAACAGATGAGGATATGCATGATCTTTAATTTTGAATGGTGGTTTGATACGGCCTATCGAGAGCGGCTGGACGAAGCGAAGGGACGCTGCGCCTCGACGCATTTCCCCGAAGTGCCGCCGGAAACCGCCCTCGATGATCCAGCCTACAAGAGCTTTTACGATCAGCTCGAGGCACGCACGATCATTTATCTGCGCGACGGCTTCTCCTACGAAATCAAGGAAATCATTCCGACCCGCAGCACCTCTGCACTAACCTTCGAATGTGCCCCGGCGGACGATTCCTACAAGGTCGGGGCGTTCGTGGTCACCGTCCCCTTCGAGGACATTATCCGCGTCGAAGTCTTCGCCTGTCATCCGAAGGAAAAGCCCGAAGACATGCCTGCCATCCGCGGATTTGGTGCGGCTCAGGTCCAGCCGCCGCAACCCCCTTCCAAACGTGCAGAGGATCGGCCGGTCCGCCGAGAGGCACAGGAATAGCGAACTCGTCTCCAGATTCGATGAGTCCTTGCGCCGCCTTACGACCCAACAATCCTCGCCATCACGGATCAATCGCAGTTCCTGCAATGTTGCCGGAGGCTGATTGCGCGTGAAGAACCGGCCTCAACTGCGTTTAACTGTCCCGGGCTGCAAAAACCCGCACCTGCTCCAGGTTACTTGCAGCCGCATCTGAATTTGCCAGATTTAACCAGACCCGGCGGTAACGTGCAGCCGCCGAAATAAAGTCCGTAACCGGGACAACACACCAGAAGGAAAGTCGTCCCGAAGGACTGGGAGAATCCAACGATGAACCGAGCCAGATGTTCAAGTCTCGTCGCTGTCATTGCCCTGTTCGGGACGGCCGCCCCCCTGCCGGCGCAGACGCCGGGCGTCATTGCTGTCTTCCAATTGAAAGGCCCGTTGCCGGAGGCGCCACAGCAGACGCCATTCGGCGAGCTTTTCGGAGAGGCCGCGCCCCTGAACATGTTCGACCTGCTCGAACGACTGCGACAGGCCCGAACGGACAACAACGTGCAGGCGGTCGTCTTCGAGATTCAGGAAGCGGCCCTCGGCTTTGCCCAGATTCAGGAACTGAGGGCACAATTCGAAGCCCTCAAGGCCACCGACAAGGATGTCTGGGTTTTCACCGAATCACTGACGAACTCTACGCTGATGCTTGGCTCAGCGGCCAGCCAGCTCTGGCTCATGCCGGCCGGAGATGTGTTCTTCCTCGGGCTCTACGGAGAGGCCTCCTACTACAAGAACATGATGGACAACATCAAGGTCGAGGCCGACATCCTCCACTGCGGCGACTACAAGTCCGCCGGCGAACCCTTCTACCGCACCGGGCCCAGCAAGGAAGCCGAAGAGCAGACCAACAGCATCCTCGATTCGCTGTTCGAGCAGCTGGTCGAATCCGTCGCCACGAGCCGCAAACTCACGCCCGAACGGGTCCGCGAGTTGATCGACATCGGCACCCTCTCGGCCAAGGACGCCCTGGAGGCCAAACTCGTCGACAAGCTCGCCTATCGAGAGGATTTCATCGCTCAGCTCAAGAAGCGCTATGGTGACGATGTCACCATCAATCGCAAGTACGGCAAGGAGAAGGGGCCGAAGATCGACTTCTCCAATCCGTTCGCATTCTTCTCGATCTTTGGCGACATGATGAAGGGACGAAAGACCTCGACCAAGCCGGCCGTCGCGGTCGTGCATGTTGAGAGCATGATCACCCAGGGCAAGACCGAGGAGAGCATGTTCGGCGGTGCGTCGAACGCCGGTTCGACGACGATTCGACACGCCATCGCCAAGGCCGCTGCCGACAGCAACGTCAAGGCGCTTGTCCTCCGCGTGGATTCTCCCGGCGGCTCGGCCGTCGCAAGCGACATCATCTGTGAGGCCACGAAGCGCTTCAGGGATTCCGGCAGGCCGCTGATCGTCTCGATGGGCAATGTCGCCGGCAGCGGCGGCTATTACGTCGCGACCATGGCCGACGTCATCTTTGCGGAACCGGCCACCATTACCGGCTCAATCGGCGTGGTCGGCGGCAAGATCGTGACCAAAGGGCTCTGGGACTGGATCGGCATCACCGGTCATGAGTACAAGCGCGGCAAGCACAGCGACCTGATGAACTCCAATCGTCGATTCAGCGATGAGGAGCGGGCCCGCATGCAGGCCTGGCTCGACCGGGTCTACGTCGAATTCAAGAACCGCGTCCTCGAAGGTCGCTCCGACCGAATCAAAGGTGATCTCGAACCTCTGGCCGGCGGCCGCGTATATACCGGAAAGCAGGCCCTGGAGATCGGTCTTGTGGACCGACTCGGCGGCATGGCTGATGCCATCAAGTTCGCCGCCAGCGAGGCCGAACTCGGCGCGAATTACGATGTAAGGATATTCCCGGAGCCGAAGTCGCTGCTTGACAAGATCATGGAAGGCATGAGCGACAAGGACGGCTCAGAGGACTTCGTCTCGACGACGCTGACGCGCACGATTGCCGCACGATGGGCAGCCCTGCCGCAATTGGCGGGTGCATTGGAGGCGATCTCCGCGGTCGATCCGGTAAGGGCACGGGCCGTCGAGAATTTTCTGATTCAGATTGAAATGCTGACCCGCGAATCCGTTCTGATGGTCGGGCCGCCGGTGATGATCTCCGGGGCAGCCGGACTGAACTGACCTCCGCAACCATGCTTGAGTCTGCGGGTAAGACCTGCAAGACGCGACAACGACTCCCACTCCACCCTCTGGCCCGGTCGCTCAAGACACAACCTTGGCGACCGGGCCAACCGTTTTTAACGGCGGATCATGCCGTCGCAGTCGACACGCCGATTCGAGCGAATGCCTGCGGGCCACCGGTTACGCGATGGCCCGTGGTATAATGGCGTGATGACCCTTGACCCTCACGCGCTGCCCGTTCCCGATCTGGGACTGCGATGTCGCACCTGTGGCTATCTGCTTGCCGGCCTGCCGCAACATCGCTGCCCGGAGTGCGGGATCGAGTTCAATCTCGACGATCACATTCCGCCGGGCGATTTTCCGACGGTGATTTTCGATGGCAGCCCGGTGCTGCTCACACCGGAGATCATGAAGCTGCTGCATACATATCAGATCGTGTACATGCAGCGAAAAGGCCCCATGGAAGCGATCTACACCGGCAACCTGTCGCTCGCCGGCCGCGTCGAATTGGCTGTCTCGCGTGAGAGTTATTTTGAGGTGATCGACCTGCTGCGGCGCCGGCGACTCGGCCTGCTGTTGCCGCCGCCGCCGATCGATCGTGCCGACGCGCCGGCCTGGATATGCCGAGCGTGCGGAGAATCCTGTCCGGGTAATTTCGAAGTCTGTTGGCAATGTGGGGCCGACGCACCGGACCCGTACGAATCGGCGACGTGAACCGACGCGCCGCCAGGGGGAAGACATCATGCCATGGTTGCGCATTAAGTTCCGAGCACAGAATCAGCATGCATGTATTGTGATCATTTCTGTCTTCATCACGCTTCAGGCGGTGATCCCGTCTGCGGCCGACGGGGTCGCAGCGGATCGTTCAGCATCTGCATCGGAGGAGAAAAGCGGCGCAGAAAGATCGCTCGAAGAAAAACTCCAGGCGATTGAATTCCGTCGGATGCCGCTTGCGAAGTTTCTCGCGCACCTGCAACAGGCGGCCGCTGTGGATCTCGTCATCCGCTGGCCGGAGCTCAATCGCATCGGCGTTTACAGCGACAGCCGCGTAACCCTCATGTTGCAGGAGACCACCATCGGCCAGGCCCTCCGCGAGGGACTTCGACTGGCCGACCGCGGTGCCCGCGGTGCCACCTTCGCCATCCGCGATGGCATGATCGTCGTCACGACCACCCAGGACCTGGCGAGGGAGCTTGAGGTCCGCGTCTATGACATTCGCTCGATCCTTGCGGCGCCGCTGTCAGAAGCCGAGCAGCGCGTAGTCCAGGAAGCCGTAGCTGCACTCTGGAAGCAGAACGACCACGTTTTTTCCCCGCCGTGGCAACGATTTCCGCGCCGCTGGGCACATGAGGGCCGCAGCCGTGCCTTGAATGATCGATCTCGATCACCGCGCGAGCGCGAGACGCGAGACATTCTTGAACAGATTCAGGAGCTGGCAACCGCACGGCGAGCCTCGAAGCTGATTCGCACGCTCCGGCAGACCGTTGATCCGGCAAGCTGGCAGGAATACGGCGGCGAGGCCAGTATCGAAGCGTTCGATGGGAATCTGATAATCCGTCAATCGGCGGAAAATCATGTTCAGATTGCTCAACTCCTGCATTCGTTGCAAATCCATTCGATCGATACGAAGTCATCCACTGCCATCGATAACGCCGATCCCTGATTGCTGCCTCGCGTGCATTCACGCCACGAGCCGAAGATCATGGCGATGGAGAATTGATGCGCCTATACTGCCCGAAGCCGCTGGGTGCGGCGCGGAGCAGCATGATTCGTACGCAAGAAAGAAGACACGCCGCATTCGCTTGCGCCGCGCTCCTTGCGGTTTCCGGTGCGTGTGACCCTGCGCGAAATACTGAAATCGCTCACGAGAACACAAGCGCCAGAGGAGTGCCATCCATGACGACGCAGGCCACGAGCAAGCACACCAACCGGCTGATCCACGCCACCAGTCCCTATCTCCTGCAGCACGCCCACAATCCCGTGGACTGGTACGAATGGGGATCCGAAGCGCTGGAGAAGGCGAAGCGCGAAGACAAGCCGATCTTCCTCTCCATCGGATACTCCGCCTGCCATTGGTGCCATGTCATGGAGCGCGAAAGCTTCGAAAACGAGGAAATCGCCGCGGTCATGAACGAACACTTCGTCAACATCAAGGTCGATCGTGAAGAACGGCCCGACCTCGACGACATCTACATGATGGCCACACAGGTCTTCACCAAGAGCGGTGGCTGGCCCATGTCCGTCTGGCTCACGCCGGACCAAAAACCATTTTATGCCGGCACCTACTTCCCGCCGGTAAGCCGCTATGGCCGGCCTGGCTTTATCGATGTGCTCCGCTTTCTTTCGGATGCGTGGAAGCAGCGGCGGGAAGACATCACCCAGCAGGCCGATGTGCTCACCGATGCCGTGCGACAGCTTACGACTGTGGAAGGCGGCGACGAGATCGTGCCACATGACGTAGTGCTCCGCGTCGCGAATTTCCTCGCCCGGGCATTCGACCCCGTCAAAGGCGGCATGAGCGGCGGCGGGACCAACAAATTTCCGCCGTCGATGGCGATGGACCTGATGCTCCGCGCGTATCACCACGCGACGAACAAGCCGGACGGCCCGACGGAGGACGAGAAGAAGCTTCTCGTACTCGTCGAACTGACGCTTGAGAAGATGGCCCACGGTGGAATCTACGATCAGCTCGGCGGCGGTTTCGCGCGCTATTCGACGGACGTGGACTGGCTCGTGCCGCACTTCGAGAAGATGCTCTACGATCAGGCATTGATCACGGATATCTATCTCAAAGCGTACCAGCTCACCGGTAAGCCGCTCTATGCCCGCGTCGTCCGCGAGACGCTCGACTATGTCATCGCCGATCTTCAAAGCCCCAAGGGCGGTTATTACTCGACACGCGACGCCGACAGCGAGGGCCACGAAGGCAGGTTCTATGTCTGGACGAAGCGAGAGATCATCGAACGGCTCGGCGAGGCCGAGGCGGCGATCTTCTGCGACTACTACGACGTTTCCGACGCCGGTAACTGGGAGGGAACGAACATTCTCAACGTTCCCCGCCCTGCCGAGACGGTCGCCAGGTTGCACAAGCTAAATGTCGATGAACTGGATTCTCGCCTTGCGGCCGCACGACAGAAGCTATTCAGTGCCCGCGAAGAACGTATCAAACCGCATCTCGACGACAAAGTGCTGGCATCGTGGAACGGCTTAATGATCGCCAGCATGGCGAAGGCATATCGCATCCTCGGCGAAGAACGATACCGTCACTCCGCCGTCCGTGCCGCAGATTTCGTGCTGACGAAGCTCATGAAGGACAGCCGCCTGCAACGCACCTACCGTGCCGGAAAAACGCACACCCCGGCCTATCTCGATGACCATGCGTTCATGATCGACGCCCTGCTGAATCTCTATGAAACGACCTTCGACATCAAATGGCTCGACAAAGCCGTCGTCCTGAATAATGAAGTGCTGCAGCGTTTCCGTGACCCTGCCGGCGGGTTCTTCTTCACCGCCGACGATGCCGAGAAGATGATCGTCCGCGCCAAGGATGCCAACGACGGCGCCATCCCGTCGGGCAACTCGGTGCAGTTCATGAACCTTCTGCGACTGACGGTGCTTCTCGATGATCGGAAACTGGCGGAGGAAGCCCAGGCCATGCTCAAGACGTTCAGTCGCCAGCTTGTCGATTCGCCGTTCCGCTCGGAGCGATTCCTCGCGGGTGTTGACTTCCATCATCGCCGCCCGCGCGAGGTGGCCGTCGTGATCGCCAAAGGCGACGAATCCCGCGGAGAAGAACTCATCAACACTGCCTGGCGGACGTATGCGCCGAATTTCGTCATTGCAGCGATGGTCGACGGCGCACCGGAATCAGCCGCGATCGAAAAGAAGCTCCCGCTTCTGGCGCAGAAAAAGCCGGTGGAAGGCAAATCCGCCGCTTATGTCTGTCGAGACTATGTCTGCCGGGCGCCTACGAGTGAGCCGGCAAAGCTCCGCGAAGAACTTGCAAAATAAACCCGCCGATGGAGCAGCGTCGGTCAACGCGATAGAATCCCAGCATGTGCCGCAGACTGCGCGGGTGTTATGACAATGGTCTCACACGTGTCCGCGGCGGTCAGGGAAGATCGAGGTTCTGCCATGAAATCTGCAAATGCTCCATGCCATGCCCGTTGGATTGTGCCCATCCTGCTCCTACTCGCTCCGGCCGCAATGATTGCCGCCGTGTCGATCGCACAGGCACAATCGTCTCAGGAAAGACGGCCAAAACAGAATGAAGCACCGGAAGAAACGCCGACGGCAACCGGACCAGCCGACCAGGAAACAGGTCAGTCCGCCGGGAAGCACGATGACACACCGGCAGAGATTGAGCCGCCGCGCGAACCCACCGCCGCAGACATCCTCAAGGCCCTGACACGCCCGGACGACGCGCCGCCCAAGCCCGTCATCCTGCCCTCTCAGCAGGGCCAGACCGTGCGCCGCAAGGAAGTGGACCAGAGCGCCCTGCCGCAGAACGCCGTCGCACCCGTCGCGCCACGCCTCTTCCCGGACGGCTATCGCATCGTCGATCGCCCAGGCCGCCTCACGCGGGAAGGAGATTACTACGTCTTCGCATTTGAAAGCCGAGGTCGCGGCGAGCCGGAGCTGCCGATCCGTCTCCTGCCGAACCGCCTGCTGGAAGACATGGAAATCGTCTCCGCCGGAGGAACCAAGCCCGTCGTATTCCAGATCAGCGGCGAATTGACCGAGTACCACGGTGTGAATTATCTGCTCGTCCAGAAGCTGCTGACCCGCCCCGAACTGGGCAACCTGAAGTGATCCCTGCACCACTGTCGCCGGAGTCCTGTCAGACGATCCGTGCGTACCAGCGCGTTGCGGGATCTCACAACTGCTTAAGCAGTCTGTCCGGCACGCTCGTCTTACTTGCGTGGCGAGCCGGAAGCTCATAGATTTCAAAGCTGCCGCTCAATTTCATGCAGACGGCAACTGGCTGGATGGATCGCAGCCCGCAGCGGGAGAGGTAGCGTCGGTGGAATCTTTCCAGATCACTGAACTCCCGGCGTGCCCGCCAGCGGATTCTGATTCCTCCTCCAAATCAACAGCCGCTTACCGAAAGACGAAATCGCCTTCCACCGCAACCGTCCCGCCGGCGATGCGCCAGTACCTGGAACAAAAGAATCGCGTCGGCGACGCCATCCTCCTCTTTCGCATGGGGGACTTCTACGAGACTTTTTACGATGATGCGCGGACCATCGCGCGCGTACTGGGCCTGACGCTGACGGCGCGCGACAAGAACAGCGCGTCGCCAATTCCGCTGGCCGGTGTGCCCTATCACGCAGCCGATCGGTACATCGCCCGGCTGGTCCGCGCCGGCTACAAGGTCGCCATCAGCGAACAGCTCGAAGACCCGAAGACCGCCAAGGGCGTCGTCAAGCGCGATGTCGTCCGTATCATCACGCCGGGCACCCTGACCGATGAGAACCTGCTCGAAGAGCGTGAGGAGAACCTGCTCGTCGCGCTGCTACCGACGCAGCCGGCATGGTCGCAGGGCGCGATTGGACTCGCCTGTGTCTGCTTGTCTTCCGGCCGATTTTTCGCTCAGATGACCGATCCAGGCATCCTTCTGGATGAACTCGCGCGGCTGTCGCCGGCTGAGATATTGATTCCCGAATCCGGCATCGACTCGGCCGCACCTCTTGTTGATGAACTCCGCCAGTCTCTCACCGCGGCAGTGACGACACGACCACCGCATGCCTTCGATCCTCACCTGGCAAAGACGACGCTCTGCGAACAGTTCGGCGTATCGAGCTTGGCCGGCTTCGGTTTTGATGGCTTCGATGCCTCGCTCTGCGCCGCTGCTGCCGTGCTGGACTATCTCCGCGAAACGCAGAAGACGGCACTTTCTCACATCGTCGGTCTGCGCCCGCGCCGCACAGATGGCACGGTGATGATCGACCAATTCACGCTGCGCTCGCTCGAAGTGGAGCGCACCCTCCGCGAGGGCAGCCGGGAGGGTTCCCTGCTGGATGCGATCGATATGACCGTCAGTCCGATGGGCGCTCGCCGCCTTCGGCAGTGGCTCTGCTTCCCGTTGAGCGACGCGGCCGAGATTCGTCGCCGCCAGCAAGCCATCACCGACCTGCGCAGCCAGCCGACGCGCCTGCAGAATATCCGCGAACTGCTGCGTGACATGGGCGACGTGGAACGGATCATGGCCCGCGTCGGCGTCGGCCGCGCGTCGCCCCGAGACCTGGCCGGCCTGGGGCGAACGCTGCGGAACTGCTGCACGCTGCCGGATGCAATTGGTCCGTCGGTAAGAACCGGGAGCCCCTCTGCGCTCGCGGCCGACCAGTCTACGTCAACAGATCGAGATCGCGGCGATCTGCTTAGCGACATCGCTGGATCCGTCGGTGGGCAGGATGACCTTGCCTGCTACCTCGCGTCGGCCCTGAAGTCCGACGCCCCGGCCGTGCTCCGCGATGGCGGCTTCATCGCCGACGGCTTTCATGCCGAGCTGGATCGCCTCCGACAGCTCGGCCAGCAAGGCCACCGCTATCTCGCGGAATACCAGGCCCGCGAAATCGAACGCACCGGCATCCCCTCGCTCAAAGTCGGCTACAACTCCGTCTTCGGTTATTACATCGAAGTCACGCATCAGCACCGCGATAAGGTTCCCCCCGACTTCGTCCGCAAGCAGACCATCCGTAACGCCGAGCGTTACATCACCGACGAACTCAAGCGCCATGAGAGTGAGGTGCTCAGCGCGGCCGACCGCTCCCGGCAACTTGAAGTCGAACTTTTCGAGGACATCCGACGGCGCGTAGCCGGTGAAACAGCCAGACTGCTCCAGCTTGCCGAGGCCATCGCCACGCTGGATGTCCTCGCCGGCCTCGCGGAACTGTCCCGTCGAAGAGATTACTGCAAACCGGAACTGGTTGACCCGGACGCCACTCACGACGCTCTGAAGGGCGGCGCCTGCATCCTGGAGATCGTCGAAGGCCGGCACCCCGTGCTGGACATCACGCTTCAGGAACGCTTCGTGCCGAATGACTGTCACCTTTCGGCCGAGGGCACGCGGCTCTGGCTGATCACCGGCCCGAACATGGCCGGCAAGTCAACCTACATCCGACAGGTCGCCCTGCTCACACTGCTGGCACAGACAGGCAGCTTCGTCCCCGCCAGGTCCATGCGCTGGTCGCCGGTCGATCGCATCTTCGCCCGAGTCGGCGCCAACGATGAGCTGGCCCGCGGTCAGTCCACCTTCATGGTTGAGATGATTGAGACCGCCCGCATTCTGAACAATGCGACCTCGCAGTCGCTTGTCATCCTCGATGAGATCGGCCGCGGCACAAGCACGTATGACGGACTGGCAATCGCCTGGGCCGTGACCGAATACCTCGTCGAGCAACTCGGTTGCAGGACGCTCTTCGCCACGCATTATCACGAGCTGACGGAACTGGCCGAGCGGCTCAGCGGCGCGGGCAATCTCAACGTGGCTGTCCGCGAGCAACTGCGCCCCGGCGAGACCGGTCGAGGCGTCGTGTTTCTCCACAAGATCGTCCCCGGCTCGACGGATCGCAGCTATGGTGTTCACGTTGCCGCCATGGCTGGCCTGCCGACGGGCGTCGTTCGCCGGAGTGAAGCGGTCCTCGAAGCCCTTGAGAGAGGGTTCGACCGCAAACGGCGCGCCAGGGGGCTGCAAGTGCACGACGAGCGGCCGGTGCAGCCGCTTCTGTTTGATATGGCCGAAGTGAAGCACCCCCCGAAGGTATGGAAAGACATCCTCGAACTCCTGAAGGCCGTCCAGGTGAATCGCACGACCCCGGTCGAGGCCCTCGCGCTGCTCGATCGCCTCCAGACCATGCTCCGTGACGAAACCGCTTGATTATTCATCTGATATTTCATACAAGACGGACTCGGGGCATTCGGAGACGGGCGGGGAGGGTAGATACAAGTCATCATGGAACGCATCATTGCGATGACCCTTGCGGCCTGCGGTATTCTCTCCGGTTGCGCGAACCCCAATGAGCAGTACGGTCGAACCTGGTACATCGACGGTGCGGGCAACTGGGGCTTCGGCGTAGTGGATGTTCCCGTGGGTCTCAAAGATGCCGGCTACAAGGGGCATGTAAGCAATTACCGATGGTCGCTCACGCTGAATCCGGCGCTGGATCAGACCTTGCGGTTCATCGCCAAGGGCTCCAGCGGCGTACTCGCTGCGGAGATCACCGACTTCCTCAAACGCAATCCCGAGGCGAAGGCCAATATCATCGCTCTGTCCGCGGGAACCGGCGTCGCCGTCTGGGCGGTCGAGAACCTCAAGCCGCCATACAAAGTGGACAACCTCGTCCTCGTGGGCTCCAGTCTGTCCAGCCGGTATGACCTGCGCCCCGCGCTGGCCAACATGAATGGAAAAATCTACTGCTACTACGCCTCGACCGACCCCGTGCTCCAGGGCCCTGTTCGTATTCTCGGCACGATCGACGGTACCTTTGATGATTCCGCCGGTCTCGTCGGCCTGCGCGGCCCTGGCGCAAACAGCGGCCGCGTGGTGAACATCGGCTGGAACTCCCGCTTTACGTCCCTCGGCTGGACCGGCGGCCACGCCGACTGCACCAATCGCCGCTTCGTGAAAGCCGAGATCTCCCGTCGAATCGATCCCTCACTTGGATCCAGCGGGATCCGCCCAAAGGAAAGGCCCGAACAAGTTGCGCAGGACACACCACCGGACGAACCTGATCGTTCATCCGCTCCCTCCGCAACCACGATCGTCAATTAAGTCTTCTGACCAACAGATTCAGGCCTGCTGCTCCAGCCGCTTGCGAATCAGATCGGCCCGGGCCGAGCTGCGCTGCTCGCCGGTCAGTTTGCCCCCGTGGAGTTTCTGTAAGTGGCCCGGCTGGGTGAGCAGGAAAAGCTCGTTGATGGTCTTCATGTCCACCTGCCGGATGCGACCGAGGTGAATGCCCATTCGCAGATGCGACAGGTGAAGCATGGTCTCTTCGCTGCTGATGGTGCGAGCGAATTTCAGCGCGCCGTAGGACCGCCACACACGATCATCAAGGGCGATGGCCCGCTCCTGAACAAGCGTCTTACGTGCCCGGTGTTCATAGTCGATGATCCGCGGAATGACCTGGTGCTTGAAATCGTTGATGATCTCCTCCTCGGTGCGACCGAGGGTGACCTGATTGCTGATCTGGAAGAAGTCTCCGGTCGCCTCCGTCCCTTCGCCGAACAAGCCGCGCACGGCCAGTCGCATGTCCTTCGCCGACCGAAACACCCGTTCGATTTCGCCAGTTAGCTTGAGTGCCGGCAGATGCAGCATGACGGATACGCGGATGCCCGTACCCACGTTCGTCGGGCAGGCGGTCAGGTAGCCGTATCGGGGATGAAAGGCATAATCGACCTTCTCCTCAATGCGGTCGTCGATCCGGTTGATCTCCTCCCAGATTTCGTCGAGCAGAAGACCGCTGCGAAGCACTTGGATGCGCAGGTGATCCTCCTCGTTGACCATGACGGAGACGGCCTCGTTCCGCGCGATGGCCACGCCGCGGCTGCCGCGTGGGTCGGCGTGCTGTCGGCTGATCAGGTGGCGCTCGACGAGCACGAGCTGATCCAGCTCGTCGATGCGAGACATCTCTACGTAAGTCCACTGTCCGCCCGTGGCGGCGCCGTCGATCTGCCCTCGCAGCCGTGCGGCAAGCTCCTCCTTCTGGGCATCTGTGGCCTTGGTGAGAAACGGATAACCGCTGAGATTCCGGGCCAGCCGGATTCGCGAACTGATGACGATGTCCGACATCGGCCCCGTGCCGCGAAGCCATTCCCCCGTATGTCCTGCGATGTCGTTGATGATCATTGGTCTTCCAGTGTGCGTATCTGGTCGCGCAGCCGCGCGGCCTTTTCATACTGCTCGTCCGTCACGGCGCGGCCCAGCTCCGCGCGAAGCCGGATCAGGTCCGCCTCCGCCGTTCGCGGGGTGGACAGCCGGCGCGGGACTTTGCCGATGTGATGGCTGGCACCCTCGTGTGCCCGCTCGATCAGCGGCAGCAGCGCCTTCTCAAAGGCGTCATAATCGCAACCGCAGCCGAGCAGGCCGTTGTTGCGAAAATCCACAAAAGTCGTTTTGCATTTCGGGCAGGTCAGTTCGGCGAGCTGCTGGATTGCGGCCTTCTGAATGACCAAGCCGCTGAGGATTTCGTTGACCGGCATGTGCACCTGCGGCTTGGCAGCCACACCCTCTTCCACCGCGCACTTGTCGCACAGGTGTCGCTCGGTTTTTTCACCATCCGGAGAGATGTCGGTCAGGTGCACCGTCGCCGGATTCTTCTTGCAGGACTGACAGGCGAGATTCATCCGACTCAGTACCCCTCTCTCGAACCCAGCGTCCGAGAAATTTTAGAACCCCCTGATTTTATCGTCAAATTCACAGGTCCGCATCAGAACCAAGAACATCAGGCGATCGACATCGGCGATTACCGCCGTTCCCGCAACGAATCCGAGGCAGCCGATTCCGTCTGCGGCAGATAACCCGCCGCGCAGGTCGAGGTTTCCCACACGCGTACCCCGGTAATGGCCACGCCTTCCGGCATGGATGGCGCAAGTCGGTCATGGATCAACCGTGCGACTCGTTCCGTGGATGGGTTCCACTCCGCAAACGCCGGATTCTCATTCAGATACGTATCATGCAAATCCCGGGTGATGGCCTGCAATCGTGGTTCGATCACGGTAAAGTCCGCCAGCAATCCGGCGGAATCCAGCCGCGAACCGCGCAAGAATACTTCGACGCGCCAGTTATGACCGTGCAACGGTTCAAACGATCCGTCGTGAAGCTTCAATCGATGTGCCGCGGAAAACTCTGCCCGAAGCACGATTTCGTACGCTTCCATCATCACAACTCCATCCGTCCCTGCGGGTTGCAACCGCAGCCGTCGCGTGTAGTATAAGCGGGCTTTGGACTTGACCGTCACCCACTGAGGGAAATTCATGCGAAACTGGGTCATCGGATCGACCGTCGCCGTGCTCATCGGCGCCGTGGCGATTGTCTCTGCCGTCCGCGGCAGCGGGGGCAACTACGAACTGGCCTACGCCGAAGTGGACCAGGGACCGCTGATCATGAGCGTTGAGACCCTCGGATCGGTCGAACCCCTGACCACGGTCACGGTCGGCTGTGAAACGACCGGAAAGATTCTTGAGATGAGCGTCGACTTTGATGATCCGGTCAAGCGGGACCAGATCATCTGCCGGATCGATCCCGAAGTGGTCGACGCCCAGCATGCACAGAGCGTCGCCGAGCTGGCCCGCGCTCGGAGCGCGGTCGTCGAGGCCGAAATCCGCGAACGGGAACAGAATGCGAACCTTCCCATCGCCACCCGGCAGGCCGAGGGCCGCCTGAAAGAAGCCCGTGCTGCCCTGCTGGCTGACGAATACAACTGGACGCGCGTGGACCGCCTCTATCAGGAAGAGAACGCCACCGAGGCCGAATGGACCATGGCCAAAGCCAGCCACGAGCGTGCACAGGCCACGGTCATGATGGCCGAAGCGGCATATGAACAGGCGAAGCTGAATGAAACTTTCCTGCCGCAACTGACGCGCCAACTGGTCGATCAGGCACGCGCCGCGGAGAAACTCGCCCAGGCCCGATTCGAGCAGACGCAGGCCCAGGTGGATCGCTGCGAGATTCGCTCCCCCATCGATGGGATCGTGCTTCAACGTTTCATGGAAGTCGGCATGACCGTCAACCCCACCTTCACGACGCCGCCGCTCTTTCTGCTCGCGCCGAGTCTTGAACGGATGCGCGTGCTCGCCAAGGTCAGCGAATCCGACATCGTTCACATCGACATCGATCAGCCGGCACGCTTTACCGTGGAAGGTAAGCAGCGCGTCGAGTTCTCCGGACGAATCCTCCACAAAAGAAACCAGCCCGAGATTCTTCAGGGCGTTACGACCTACACCGTCATCCTTGAAGTCGAGAACGACGAACGACGTACACTCCTGCCCGGCATGTCCGTCAACGTCGAGATCGAATGCGTCAACCGTCCGAAAGCCCTGCGGATCGCCAACAAGGCACTGCGTTTCCGGCCGCCGCTGACACTCGAAGAGCGGCAGGAACTCATGGATGCCGTCGCTTGGCCGGACGCACCGCTCGGGCAGGACGGCAGACCGGAGCTGTATTCGAAGAAGGCCCACCTCTGGAAGTTTGATGAGAAGAGTCGCGCCTGGCGCGCCGTGCCGGTCTGGGTCGGTGTGACGGACAACGTAATGACGGAGATCCTGTCCGGCGCCTCCGCAGGCGACCAGTTCGTGCGTGAGTACGTCGACAAATCCGGCTCGTCTTTCAGTCTGAAGGAAGCCATGCGACTCGCACAACCGGACAACCGTACGCTCTAGATACAGGATTGACCGTGTCGCGACCGAACACACGCCCCGAAAGCTCGCCACCGCCCATGCCGAATGCAAGCCCGGTGTTTTCATGACGGACACCACAACGAGAAAATCCGGCAGCCCGGCCAACGGCTCCGTCATCGACATCGAAGACCTGCACAAGATCTACGACGCCGGAGAGACCGCCGTCCATGCCCTGCGCGGCGTCAACCTGACCATCCGCGAAGGCGAATACATCGCTATCATGGGCGCCAGCGGTTCCGGCAAGTCCACGATGCTCAACATCCTCGGAGCACTGGACGTACCCTCGCGCGGCGTCTACCGACTCGCCGGAAACGTCACCAGCCGCCTGTCGCGCGACGAACTGGCCCAGCTGCGAAACACCTACATCGGTTTCATCTTTCAGAATTTCAACCTGCTCATGCGCAGCACCGCGCTGGAAAACGTCGAACTGCCGATGGTCTATGCCGGCGTTCCCAAGCCGCTGCGACACGAAGCCGCCCTCGGCTCGCTGGCCAAGGTCAATCTTGCCGACCGCACACATCACCTGCCCTCGCAGCTCTCCGGCGGGCAGCAGCAGCGTGTCGCGATTGCCCGTGCCCTGGTCAACAACCCCCGTGTCCTGCTGGCTGACGAGCCGACCGGAAACCTCGACTCCCACACCAGCGGAGAAATCATGAAGATCCTCGCCAACCTGCATGAGCGCGATGGCCGCACGATCATCATGGTCTCGCATGATCCCGGCGTGGCCTCTTTTGCCGAGCGCGTCATCGTGCTCAAAGACGGAGAGATCGTCGCCGATCAGCCGACCCCGCGACGCGGCGGCCCGCCGGTTCCCGATGTCCGGGCCCTCACCCTTGCCGAGGTGGTCTGAATCATGCTCGCCCTCTGGATCGAATGCTTCAAGATGGGACTGCGGGAGCTCTGGCGGCATCGCCTGCGCAGCATGCTCACCATGATCGGCATGATCATGGGCGTCTCCGTGGTCATCATCTGCATCAGCGTCGTACAGGGCGTCAAGGAATCGCTCATCGGCGACATCCGCCGCGCCGGACGAAACATGATTCTCGTCATCAGCGAGGGAGCCGAAAAAGGCCGCTCCAACCCGACCGGAGCCGCCGCCACACGCCTCACCCGCGCCGACGCAGAAGCCATCGCGATGGAATGCGACTCCGTCGCCATGACCTGTGCCTCACACGGTACACAAGCCATCGTCGCAAGTGATGCAGAGAGCGCCGTCATCGAACTCAACGGCGTGGAGCACACCTACACGGCCATCCGCAACTGGGGCGTGGCCGAAGGCCGCGATTTCGAGCCCTTTGATATCATCGCGTCGCGCCGCGTCTGCCTCATCGGTGAAACGGCCGCCCGCGAACTGTTCGGAGATCGAAACCCGGTCAACGAGATGGTGCGCATCGGTCGCCTGAGCTTGCGGGTCATCGGCCTGCTCGAACCCAAGGGCTTCAACCCGCTCGGGCAGGACGAAGACAAAGTCATCATCATGCCGCTGCCGGTGCTTCTCCGGGACGTCATGGCCGTACGAGACCCCGCGGTCATTCTCTGCTCGGCCACCAGCGACGAATCGGTCGAGCGAGCCGTTCAGGAGATACGCGATCTGCTCCGCCAGCGAAACCGTCTCAACGAAGGCGACAAGGACGGTTTTAAGGTCACCACGTTGAAAGAGAAAGAAGAGCAGGCCCGCACGATCAGCGACCAGATGACCCTGCTGATGTTCTTCCTCGCCCTGGTCAGTCTGGCGGTCGGCGGCGTCGGCATTATGAACATCATGCTCGTCGCCGTGACCGAGCGGACGCGCGAAATCGGCATCCGCATGGCCATCGGGGCCAGCACGAAGGCCATCAACCGACAGTTTCTCATCGAGGCCGGCGTGATCTCCTCGGCCGGTGGCGCCGTCGGCATCGCCCTCGGCGTGATCTTCGCCATGCTGATCGCGTCGGCCATCGAGATCGAGGCGGCATTGTCACCCTGGGTCATCGTGCTGGCGTTTCTCTTCAGCGCCGGTGTCGGCGTCGTCTTTGGTCTCTGGCCCGCGCGCCGCGCGGCGGGGCTCAACCCGATCGAAGCCCTGCGCCATGATTAACGGTGCTTGCGCGACGACGCAGCGGCCGGCGTCGGCGCCGGCCGACGATAACGGAATCCTTTTCGTCGGTCTGCGACGCGCAAGCCGCTACATGATCGCATAACGTTCGCATCGGTACGGTCATGACCACGCTCATTCCCAATCGATTCCTCTTTCGCTTCGAGCTGCCGATCCATCGTGCGGCGAAGGGTTTGCCCGTGGCAGGCGACGTGGACGCCTGGGGCGAGCGCTATCTGCTGCCGCCTCTTTGCACGATCGACGAGCAGGAACCATTCGGGCAGGTTTATGCCGCGTGGAACGAGGGAGGACTGTACGTCGGCTGCCGGGTGGAGGGTAAGTCGCGGGCCCTGCGTTGCGATCCGCAGAACTTCCGACAGTCCGATTGCCTGCGGCTGATGACCGACATGCGGGATACCCGCGACATCCGCCGGGCGACGCGCTTCTGCCAGCATTTTTACATTCTGCCCTCCGGCGGAGGCCCAAAGGGACGCGAGGCCTGCGCGGGCAGCACGAAAATCTCCCGCGCGACGCAGGACGCCCCGCTCGTGTCACCGGGTGACATCATCGTGGCATCCGCTGTGAAAAAAAGCGGTTACATGCTGACGGCCCACCTGCCGTCGCACGTGCTGTCCGGTTTCGATCCCGCCGAGAATTCGCGGATTGGTTTTTATTACATGCTTGAAGACACCGAGCTGGGCCAGCAGGCGCTGACCATCGGCGACGACCTGAACTGGTGGATCGACCCCAGCACGTGGGCGACAGCCCTGCTGACGGAATAGGGAGTTTCAAACTACAAATTACAAAAGAACCGGAAAATCAATGCGACAGGGACTTCCTTTCGACATTTGAATTCTTCTCTCGCCACTTTCCACTTAATGCTTGAAATGGCGAGTCCCTGTAAAGATCATCGCCACGCCGCGTTCGTCGCAGGCGGCGATGGTCTCTTCATCACGCTTGGAGCCGCCGGGCTGGATGATGGCAGTGACGCCGGCGTCGATGAGGATGTCGGGGCCGTCGCGAAAGGGGAAGAACGCGTCCGATGCGGCGGCGCTGCCGGCAATCTTGTCAGCATGGCCGTTCTCCTTCGCCAGCCACGTGGCGATGCGGCAACTCATGACGCGGGACATCTGACCGGCGCCGTTGCCGATAAGCATGCCATCCTTGACGATACTGATGGCGTTGCTCTTGGTGTGCTTGGCGATGAGCCATCCCGATCGTAAATCTGACATTTCAGATTCCGTCGGCTGGCGCTTTGTGACGACCTTCCACTGATCCTCATTGAGCCCGACGCGGTCCGCGGTTTGCACGAGCATCCCGCCTGCGATGCTGCGGTAGATAAGCTCCTGCTGCGTCGCAGCCGTTTCGTGCGATGAACCGCCGCGCTCGCAGAACATCTCGCCGACGGAGAGCAGGCGGACCTTCTCACCCCATTTCTTCTTCGTGCGGATGAGCTTCACGGCGTCCTCATGGAAGGAGGGCGCCAGCCACACCTCCACGAAGAAGGCCTGTGGCGCCGGCTTGCAGCCGCTGTCGGCGGCGTCCTTGCCGAATCGCTGGAGTGTCTCCATCACCGTTTCGGCAAACGCCGCATCGACCGGCAAGTTCACCGCCAGGATGCCGCCCATCGCCGCGTTCGGATCGCCTAGGTATGCCCGGCGGTAGGCCTCAATCGGCTCATCCGCCACTCCCACCCCGCATGCGTTCGTATGCTTGATGAACACCGTGCACGCGCGACGAGCTACGGAAGAGCCAAGGCCTTCAGACATGCCATGGCCTTCAGAAGAGCCACGGCCCTCAGACGAG